>Ga0210383_10000149_pt1 | contig 71741 bp, 58 predicted proteins | sample IncBWC14OmetaG_FD_160072 | JGI IMG/M metagenome (GOLD analysis project Ga0210383, IMG submission 160072) | Forest soil microbial communities from Barre Woods Harvard Forest LTER site, Petersham, Massachusetts, United States - Inc-BW-C-14-O ...
TGCCCCGACGTCCGTAAGCACGACCGTTCCATTGGCGCCGGATACGGTTACCGCGCCTTGAACATTGGTGATGGTGATGGTCGCAAAGCGGTCCTTGACATCCAACGTACCCCTCACGTCCGATACAGCCACGTTGCCGTTGCTGTTCGTAATGTCCAGGTTTCCAGCAACGGACTCCGCCTGCACACCGCCAAAAGAGTTCGTCAACTTCGCCGCACCCGAATCCCGCAGATCGATTTCCCCGTGGCTGTTATCCACGTCTGCCCAGCCTCTTACGCCCGTAATCGCCACATTACCGAAGTCGTTCTTCACCCAGAGTTTTGCGTCGCTGGGCACCGAAATTTCGTACGTGACGGAGTACGACTTCATTTTGTCGCCCCAACTGCCGGGATACGCTGTGCGCACCTTGATTCCCTGTCCGTCCTGCGAAACTTCGATCTGGATGGCGTCGGCAAGGCGCTTGGCGTCTTCCTGCGAGTGGGCTTGCGCGTGGATCATCGCGCCAATCTTCACTTCGCGTCCACTCTCTCCACGGATGCGCACGTCGCCAAGCTTGTGTTCCAGACTGAGTGTCTGGCCGCTTGTAAGTGTCAGCGTCTTTTGGAAATCGCGCGAGGCGGTATCCTGGCCTCCTGCTCTGGCCGCCGCCGGCGATGCGGCGCATAACCCGCAAACCAGCAGCGACGCGCCGATCTTGCTCACCGCGCTCAAACTCAACTTCCTCATCTCTTTATCTCCAGCACGTCCTGCAGCGTTTGCTGCTTCTCCTGATACATGGCCAATAGCTGACGCCGCAGATGCGCGTTGGAGGGATTCTCGCCTGCCTGCATCCTGAGCTCGTCGATCGCTCCGTCTAGAACCATTAGTTTCTCCCGATAACTCGCCACCAGTGGCGAATCCCCGCTCTGCAGTTGAGGTTTCGCTTCCGTCTCCAGATCCTCGATGGCCTGTTCGTAGGCGCGTTCGGAATTTTCCACCTCTCGCAAAGCGGGACTCTTCAACAAAGCAGCGCTTCCATCTTCCGATCGTGCGCTGCTACCCCGGTGCATGTACAAATATCCTCCCGAAATCGCCAATGCCAGCACCATCGCCGCAGCTAGGGCCGTTTGCCATCCCACTGAAAGCGGAGTCCAATTCCTCAATCTCCGCCATATCGAATTTGGCTTCTTCTGGCCAGCACGCTCGTTCAGCGAGGCCTCGATACGAGACCACAGTTGCGGACTCTCCGGCTCTTCCCGCATCTCTTTTGCAGCAATGCTCAGGTTCCTCCAGGCCTGCAGTTCCCCACCACACTCCTGACATCCCTCTGCATGCAGCTCCAGCGCTGCCCATTCCTCCGGCGTTCCGTCGAGAAAAACCCTGTCCCGTTCCTGACATGTAATGTTCATCGTCCTGCTTCCCTGACTCTGCTTGGCGGCTCCAGCATGCCGCGCAAATTCTTCTTGGCCTGAAACAATGTGTTCTTCGAAGCCGTCTCCGTAATCTCCAGCATGTTCGCTATTTCCGAATGACGGAACCCCTCCACTTCGTACAACAGAAAAACGTCCCGCTGATGTCGAGTAAGTCTCACAAGCGCACGCTCCAGTGCAAGCCGCAGCGTGGGATGCGCCACCGCCGCACGCGGCTCCTGCGATGGCGGCAATTCCTCACTGTCTCCTGTCGCATTCTCTTTGCGACGAACGCGGCTGCGTCGCAAATCGTGGCACGTGTTCACCAGGATGCGGAAAGCCCAGGTGACAAACGAAGACTGTCCTCGAAAAGTCCCGACGCTCCTCTGAATTTTCAGAAACGTCTCTTGGACAGCATCTTCCGCATCGCTCTGAGTGCCCAAGAGGTGGCGCGCCAGGTTCTTCATCCGTGTACCCTGCCAGCGGTACAGGCGCTCGTAGCCTCCCAGGTCGCCACCGAGGCATAGCGTGGCAATGGCTGCGTCTTCCGGGTTTCCCGAGCCTCCGGGTACTTCCTGTTCCTGCACCTCAGAACTTGCCACTCGTGAATCCCCTTCGCCTTCCACGGAGCTGATTCTAGCCCCCCATGGCAGGGTAAGTCCCACGGCACCCATCTGTTTCTCCTGTGTTATAGACGAAGGGAAGCAGCGAAACGTCAGAGCTGCAGCGGTATGCCTAAATTGAAGCTAAAACCAAAGTAGCAAACCACTTAACGCTATTGCAGTGCGGCCGAGGACAAACCCTGAGGCAAACGGAGGTAGATTTTCTTGTGAAACCAACTGTTTTCGTGGCCCCAGAGAATAGGGGTTTCTTCGTCCGTGCTTGTCAGCAGCACCTTTGGATCCCCTACAGAAGCGGGTAGCTCGAACACGAAATAGCTGACATAACTTTCGCCAGGATGAAGTTCTGTTCGTAGCGGAACGGAATGCAATCGCAGCGCTGCCAGCACACCTTCTTGTTGGCCAGACGGAGCGATTAGCCGTCCATCGTCGCCAACCAACGCGATGTGGCGGCCGTTTGGAGTGAGTGGTCCATCTCCGCGACCCGGCGAAATCGTTTGCGGGTCAAACCAGGACCTTACTCCCACCACGATAAAATCTCCCTTGCTCGTCAGTTGCTGAAGTTCTCCTCCGACGTTCGCTGCCTCCACCGCACTTTGCACCGAATACGCAATGTGACAGTCGATCTCGCAGAAGTATTTCCGGCCTTCCATCGGCAGCACAATTTCGTGGCTCAAAAAAGAGAGGCACAAGAGTATCCCCGCATAAACGGCCACCAGCAAACAAACCGCGAGCACGCTGCCCTGTTGAATCATTCGGCTCTTTCGCCACAACCCGATGACCAGCGTCAGAAGGGAAACGCATAAAAAGGCGGCGCTAGCCAGGAAGGCGAGCACTACAACCGGGGCGAATGGAGGAGTCTCCGCGGACAGGGGGTTCATCTGCTTCCTTCTACTCCCACGCGCAGTCTCTCGGCAGCCCGCCACGCGTGCGGTCGCGGCGCTCAAATTCCACGACCGCATCACGAAGATCGGCAGGCGTAAAATCCGGCCAGCGCTTCTCCAGGAAAACCATCTCGGCGAACGCGCTTTCCCACAAAAGAAAATCAGAAATGCGCCGCTCGCCACCGGTGCGAATCAACAAATCTACTTCCGTTGAGCCGCCGCGCTGCACTTCGGAAAGCACATCGGCAAACGATTCGCTCGAAAGCTCAGTCACTTTGTAAAACTTGCTGGCCGCTTGAAAAATGGCCTGCCTTGCGGAGTAGTCCACCGCGAGACGCAAGTGCAGATTCTTGCCGTTCATCGTAAGCGCTTCGGCGTCCGCGACCGCTTCTCTAAGCGGCGCGGGCATTCGATCGCGGCGGCCGATAATGCTCAACCGGATGCCTTCTTCCAGACAGTGCGATGTTTCCGTGAGGATGTATTCGTGCAGGATCCGCAGTATCCCGGTGATTTCCGCTTGCGGCCGTTTCCAATTTGCGCTGGAAAGCGCGAACAGCGTCAGCGTATGAATCCCTAGATGCGGTGCGCAACGAATGACGCTTTGCGCCGCCTCCGCGCCCTGCCGGTGTCCCAGTGTGCGCGGCAATGCACGCGATGTCGCCCAGCGCCCGTTACCGTCGCAGATGATCGCTACGTGGAGCGCGCGGGAGGCAACAGGGAGCGGGCCTGGGAAAATTTTTCGTTCGACCGCCTTTTGCGTCAGCATAACCGGGTTCTCTCCTTCACTCATTACTGCAATGCACTTTGTATTGCAAAGTAGACAGGCAAATTTTTTAGCGTTCTCGCGTGGCGCGGATCAGCGCTTCCATATGATCCAGATACTTCTCCAGCGCCCGCCGCCCGGCTGTCGTCAACCGATATTCCGTCTTTGGCAAACGCCCATCGAAGGACTTCGAACACACGATGTAATCTGCCTCTTCCAGTTTCCGCGCGTGTACGCTCAGGTTTCCGTCCGTTGTCTTTAACAACGCTTTTAATTCGTTGAACGTCAACGACCTGTTTACCGCAAGGGCGCTGACGATCCCTAAACGAATACGCTCGTGTATCAGCCGATCCAGGTCCGCCGGAGGATTGGCGGGCTGTCGCACCGCCGAAGGCTCTTGAACCCGCTGCGCGCGCTCTTGTCGAACTGTGGACGATCTGGACATTGCTTCCTCTATCTTACTTTGCAATCCTTGCTCAGTTTTTCTTATCCACCGTAGCGAATTGCAATCCAAATACCGAATACGCTCTGCACCACTCCAAAGCCTGCCGCCATAAACCAATTTCCCCACGCTGCAGGCGCAAACAAAGCTGCCGCCCCCAAAGCCATCAAACAAAGCCCCATGATCGGCACGGCCCGGACCGAAAAAGCCCCGCCGGTGACAATGGCTGTGCCGTAGAGCAATAGCCAGACTCCCGGCAATACCGCCACCGCCCCCATTTGAAATAGAACCAGCGTCAACAGCCCGCCGACAATAATCGGCGGCGCGAAACTCAGAACAAATTTTCGTCCCGGCCCGGAAAACAACGAAGAGTTGGCACGCCGTGCCTTTGTCGCGGCTGCCGGAGCGGCAATCGCCACGGCGACGAATACCTCTGCGAGCCAAACCATCAGCCAGCGCCTTGGTGTCGTTTGCCGTGCAGCCAGTCCCGCCGCAGCCATAGCCGTGATTCCCATTGCCAGCCCGCCCCAGCCGGGTACGGCGGTAAATTCGGCCGCGCTTTCCATGGTCTCCCGGATATAGCGCAAATGGTCCGCCGCGCGCGCGTCGATGGGAATGGGTTCGCGGCGGGGAGATCGGATTGGGTAAGGGGCGGCCACGTGGGTAAGCTACTAAAGCGTGGAACTGCTGTCAAGTACTTTGTAACACAAAGTGAGGCGCTACTTCCAGTGGTACCTCCCGCGCAGCGAGTTCCATCGGATGATGAATACGTCCACAAACATCTGCACGCTGTCCCGCATCATGCTCACTTTTGTCGCCGGTGAATGCGACCAGCGAACCGGCACTTCCACGACGGACAGGCCATGACGCCGCGCCAGATATAGCAGCTCCGGGTCGAACCCGAACCGCTCAATGGTCTGCTGTTCGAAAAGCACCCGGCAGCGCTCCATGCGGAACGCCTTGAATCCGCACTGGGTATCCACAAATGGCAACCACAGTATGAAGCGAACGATTTTGTTGAACACGATCCCCGCGAATTCCCGGAACAAACTTTCATGCACTTCGATCAGGCCGCGATTCATGGCCCGCGAACCGATCGCTACGTCATGAGTCCTAACCGCATCGACGAGCTTCCGCGATTCCTCAATGGGCGCTGACAAATCCGCATCGGTAAAAAGGGCGATGCGGCCGCGGGCCTCCAGTGAACCGTGCTTCACGCTATAACCTTTTCCGCGGTTCGTTCCATTGGAAATCACCCGCAGCCGCGGGATCTTTTCGCGAAAGGATTCCGCTACCGCAACAGTTTTGTCCGAAGAACCGTCATCCACTACCAGGACTTCCGCAATGGTCGGCTCTTGCCGCAGGAAGCTGGCAATCTTTTCGAGCGTGCTCGGCAACCGCAACTCTTCATTGTAAGCGGGGATAATTATGCTTAAATCCGGCGCGGATTCGGTCATCCAGCCTCCACCTTTTTCCATCCATGTGCTCCCCTTAACGGCACGAAACGGCAATTCCCCGCGCGCCGGATTTCCAGGCGGCCGTTTTTCTTCGTGCCCACCACGAGTTCCTGCTGTACCTCGCTGCCTACCGGCGCAACCAGGCGTCCGCCTTCCTTTAATTGCTCAATCAAGGGCGAGGGAATCTCCGGCGCCGCCGCGGCCACCAGGATCGCGTCGAATGGCGCGTCGGCCGGCAATCCCAACGTGCCATCTCCCGCATAAACGCGAACACTCGCATATCCCTGAATTCGCAAACGATTCTCTGCGCTACTTGCCAGCCCCGGCCGCATTTCGATCGTGAAAACCTCGTTTACCAGGCAGGAAAGCACAGCTGCTTGATATCCGCATCCCGTCCCAATTTCAAGAACTCTTTCGGTCCCGTTCAAGTGCAGCGCCGCGATCATCAACGCCACAATATATGGCTGCGAGATCGTTTGTTCATCCCCGATAGGCAGCGGTTCATCCTCGTACGCTCGCGCCCTACATTCCTCGGACACGAACTCGTGGCGCGGCACTCTTTTCATCGCCCCCAGGACGCGCTCGTCAGAGATTCCTCTTCGACGTATTTGCTGCTCCACCATGATTGCGCGCTGGACCGCAAAGGTATCTGGCTCCCCGGGATTCGGAACTCCGCCCATGGCATCTAGTCTAGCCGAACACCTGAACCGTTAGTCTTTTCCCATATTTTCTCCTGCACCCTGGAACAGTGACGGAAGCAACAAGGCTGCACCCTAGAGCAGGCGATTTGCCGCGTGCCGATTCCCTATCATCAGTGGTGCAAAGCTGCTCGGGCGGTCATCGCCGGCAGCCCGGAGGAAGCGATGAAAGCGGCATTGGCATTGCTCATTATCTACGTCGGCGCGTTTTTGGTTGCCATCCAGGGGAGTTCGCCCACTTCCGTGGAAGCATCCGGGCAGGCCGCCGGAAAGGCCGCGATCTCCGCTCCAGCAATGGATCCCGCCAAAGAAGCCGATATCCGCGCTTTGCTCGAACTCGTCGGCGCACATGACCAGATCCAGGATTCCGTCACGAATTCCGCGGAGCAGTACCGCGAGAAGCTTTTGGCCACCGTGCCCAACGGCGATAAGGGTCAGTCTTTTGTGAACGTCGTAATCACCGATTACGAAAAGAAGTTCGATGTGGACCAGGTGAACGAACAGCTGGTCGCCGTCTACAACAAGCATTATTCGGCCGACGAGATTAAGGGTCTTCTGCAGTTCTACGGTTCTCCCCTCGGCCAGAAGGTTGCCGCCGAAGCACCGCACATCGCTCGCGAGATTCAGGAAGCCACTCGCGCGGCTTCCGCCAAGGCCGTCAAGGAAGCCCTTGCCGAGGCCCGGCAGCAGGATCCGGAAACCGGCGCAAATGCAAAGTTGACGCCACTCGCTCCCCGGCGCTTCGCACAGCGTCGCGCTGGACAAGACGGAGCCCAACAGGCCGCGCAACAGCAAGATCAACCTTGAACTACTCAGCCGAGCCCACCTTTGGCCGCTACGGCAAACGCTTCTTAAACCGGACGTCGATACCAAACGTTCCGTTCTGATCCCGCAAACCCACGATCGACACGCTTCGGTTCACGATGTATTCCACCTGTATTACCTGCTGCTGCGTGGAACCCACATTCGAAACATAAGTCACCGTCAGGTTCCTGGTCACCTGCTGTTCCACCGTTATGCGCGCCCCGGCGTTTTGGTTTGCGGTGGAAGTGGTTACTCCGGTCAGTCCTGGGTCAACTCGGAAACGCGTAATCCCAAAAAGCCGCTCGACACGTCCCCCCAGTTGGCTGGAAATCGCTTCAGACAGCAGGGCTGATGCCCCCACTGTCCCCTGCCCGGTCCCCCCACTGCGCAGCGTCGATTCCGTAGTTGTTTGTCCCAAGGCCAGCAACGTAACGATGTCGCCCCCCGGCAACGGCGGGTCGGAGCGATACGAAAGATTCAACTTGCTCGCTTCCCCCGTAAAATTAAGCGTGATTTCGTATTGTTGAATGTTGGTAGTGGCTTCGACGTTGATCACCGGGTTCAACCGGAACGGGTTGGAAAAGTTCAAGTCGCCCCGGGTCACGTGATAATGGTTATCCCGAAAATACAGATCACCGGAAAGTACGTGAATATGGCCCAGAATGATCGGGTGATCGGCCGTGCCGCGTATCCTCAGGTTGGAATCAGCTTCCAGGTGCGCTCCAGGCCACTCCATTCGCGCATCTGGCGTTGAGTTTGCCTCCACGTCGAATTGCAGATTGCGAAGAAAACTCGTACTGCTTGAGCCGGTAGAACTCGAAGTCGAGGCCAACAATGCCAGCGATTCAATTCCATTATTCAGGCTGACCCGTTGGATGGTCACCTTGCCCGTCAAGAAGCCGCCATCCAGAGTTCCAGCGAGCCTCAGGTTTCCTCCCAGCACCCAGCTTAGTCCCTCCGGATAACGAATCCGCAAGCGGTCCGTTCTTGCGGTAATGTCGTACCGCAGCGGTTTCTCCGAATAGTTCACGCTTCCCGAAAGCAACATCGTCCCGCCGCCGGCCTCTCCCGTTACATTCTCAAGAAACAGCCGGTTTGCATCGAAGACCAAGTCGCCTTTCAGGTTGCTTAAGCCGGTCGGGAAATCCGACGATCTTGCCGAAGCATTTACCAGTTGCATGCGCCCGATAATGCGCGGTTTGTCGATGGTGCCATCCACCGTGGCGTTCATATCCACGTGACCCGCCAGGTCCACCCCCGGGATATATGCGCTGATAAGCTGTAGGTCCACGGAGCCGTTCAGCTTCAACGAGACATTCCGCTTCCCGGTAAACTGAATCGATCCGCTCATCTCCGCATTGGTGGCTGCACCCGTCAATTTGGCACTGATGATTTTCAAATTATCTCGCGTGGACGTCAGATGAATCGGTCCGGAATTCTCCAGCTGCACCGAACCATAGGTCAGCAGCAGCCGGGACAGATTTGCGTCAACCACCAGGTTTTCCGGATGCACCAACTCGCCATGCACCGTAATGTCGCCGTCCGCCGTCCCGTGTCCGGCGAACTTGTCGAGGTGCATCGCCGAAAGCAGGTACGGGTCCAGATTAATGTTGCGAATTGAAATTTTGCCGTCCAAAGGCAAAGGATCGGCCAGTCCCAGCTTTATTCCGCCAGAGATCGCCCCTTCACTCATCGCTGAGCCCAACTTCAGCTCCGCTTGTTTTCCGTCGGAGGTCAGCTCACCATCAAAACTTCCCACCACCTCGTTTCCGATTTGCAGATCCACCACCCGGAAAGAACCCTCCGCGACCGGCTGTTTCACTGGACCGCTGGATTTCAAGCGGAACGTTATTTGTCCGCCCAAGGGCAGGCTTTTGGATTGAATGCTCCCGAAATTGGCCAGCGGCAGCGACGCTCCCACCAGCTCCGTGGTCATCGACTCGTCCGCAAATCGATACGCTGCGCTCCCGGTCACGATGCCGGCGCCGCCTGTTTTTTCCGTTCCCGCAGCGAAGAATCGGAGTTCCGCGTTGGATAACCTCACTTCGTCTGGCGCAACGCTCAATTGGCCACGCAGGCGGTTGAACGGCACGCCATAAACATTTCCTTCTGCAACGTCGAAAAGCCCCGTCAGCATTGGCTGCGCACGGGTGCCCCGGCCATGAAACTGACCGGTGAGCTGTCCCTCGACCGGATAATGTTTGCCGCCAAGTTGTTCCAAGCTCTGCAGCGGCACTTTTTCCAGATTAATTTCGCTGGACCATTGGTTGTCCGGCTTAAACTCCCAAGCCGTCAATTGCAGTTGTCCGTCAATTCCGGCTTGCATATTGCCGCGCTTTGCGTGCCCATTGGTGATGGTCAGTCCGCCCGGCGAATAGCTGATATCTCCGTCCATGCTATCCACGTCGAAGGTGTCATAACGATTTCGCTCTCCACGAAAGTGCCCCTGGAATGTCGGACCGTCCGACGGACCGGTGATGCTTCCAATCCAATGAAGCGAGCCGCCAATCACAGTTTTCGCGTCGGGTGTGCCCGGCTTATCTCCGGCGATAGCGTGGATGAAATCGTCCCAGGTTTCTAGCGAACCAACATCCAGATTCACGTCTAGCGAAGTGTTTTTGGGATCCAGCGCTCCTGTCACCACACCGTGCGACGCAGGAGTTTCGAATTCGCCTTGCTGCAATTCCAGGCGGCTCGTGCTGGTGCGATAGCGGAGCTGCCAGTCCCCCGTCACCGGAACATGCCCGGCCAGCAGATCTTCAGGTTCGTCCCAGCGCATCTTCGCGGAAATATCGAAATCCTTGAAATTGTCGTGCCACGTTTCCACCGTGTCAGCGTTAATCACCGCATCCCAATGCAGCGCGTCGATGGGGAAGCCTTCGTGATCGATAGCGGGTGTCACCGCGGATAGCCGTATGCCCTGAACCCGGGTCTCACCCCGGAACTGCAGGCGGTCGAAGGTCATCGTAATCTTTCCCTTGACGCTTCCGCCCAGCGCGTACGCGGCGAAATCCGGTAGTACCACTCCCTTAGTGTCCAGAACATAGTCCGATCGTGCCGTCAGGTTCGCCGAGTGGAAATCCAGAAAGCTCAACGTGATATTGTCCGCGGCAAAGCTCCCCTTGCCGTAAATATTTCCGCCGTCCAATTTTCCTTCACCGCGCAAATCGATTCGTCCTAGCGGCACCTCCGGTGTTCGGAATATTTCGCGGATGTCCAGCAGGTCCAACCACGCGCGGTAACGGTAATTCCACAGCGGAGAAGCCAGATCTGTTGTTTGCGCCTGAAGGTCAATATGCGACCGGCCAACGTCGATGATGGATTGCTCCACGGAGAATCCCGATGAACTCAGCGAAAATTTCGCGTTTACGTTTGCCGGAACCGGTACGTCCCGTCTCCTTCCCAATTCGATCGATTGCCAGTCCAGCGTGCCCACATAACTAGGTTTTTCCGCGGTGCCACCCAACTGGACGTTGAGGCGAAGATCGCCGCCCTCTACCGCAAGCAGCTTCCCTATGTTGTTGTACAAGATCCAGCCGTCGGTGATCTGCACATGCCGCACGCGGAGACTCAGCAGTGTTTCTTGTAACGGTTCCGAAGGCTTGCTTTTCCTCTTCAGCGTCGGCAGGTTGTTGCTGCCATCTTTCTCCACGCGAATATGGACCCGTGGCGAAATCAAAACCAGGTCATCGAGCGAGACTTTACGCCCCCAGAACGAATCGATGCGTAACCCAACGCGGGCCTGTTCCACCGCCAACAACGGCTCCGTCGTCTCCGGTTCTTTGCCGTGGATCACCAGGCCTCGTACCGTCGCATTCAACGAAAACCAGCCGAACGACGCGGTCCGAACTTCAACCTTGCCGCCGGTCAACGACTCCAATTGTGAAATCAAAATGTGCCGCAACAACGGATTGGCTAATCCGCTGCCCACCGCGATGACCGCCAACGCAATCCCCAACGCAAACCAGATGCTCACTACCCATATGACATGTTCGAGCCACCGTATCTTCCGCCGGCGGGATTCTTTTGTCATGAACCCTTCTCTACCAGCAGATTTTCCACGCGCAGGCGCGGTCGGCTCTCTTTCAGCCATTTGTCTGCTTGTTCATTGATGGCTCGCTGTACCAGCGCTTCCTGTATGTAATCGCGTGCTGCCTCTAGCGTCGGCGCCGTTTGCCCTCGTGACTCCGCTCGCGGAACCACGCGCGTCTTGTAGAAATCCTCAATATCCTTGTCCGCAATCTGAATGGAAGGACGGAAGCGCGCGTCGAGGTAATTGCTCAGGAAAAGCTGCGAGCGCAACATGTGGCGCAACTCCTGGTCCGAAAAGTCGCTTTGTTTTTTTCGAGCTTCGAACTCCTCGGGTGACGAGAAGGACCTTTTCAATCTCTCCATGCTGCGATCAATGTCTTCATCCGAAGGCGCCGGAAAGCGTGCAAGATTGGCTTCGTTCCGCACCACCCATTGGTCGATCAAACGATTCAGGATCTGTTCGTCGCTCTCTGATTTGCCTTCCATCAGCAGCTGATACCTAGCCAGTTCCTGGATTTCGCTCAACAGGATGACGTCGCCTTCCACCCGCGCAGCGATTCGATCGACCACCTCTTGCGCCCGCAACAAACTTCCCGCGCTCCCGAGCGCCGTTCCAAGCAATAAAATCGAAATCGCTCTCTTCATCAGAAGCTTGACCCAAGATTGAAAAAGATTTGAAACCTGTTCAGCCGCGTGCCCTGTTGACAAAAAGGCGCTTTGCTTTTGCAGGGGATCACGAAAGTAGGTTGATTCAGTTCGTAGCCCATATCGATCCGGATCGGCCCGACCGGGGTGGCATACCGCAAGCCGAATCCCACTGTGTGCGAGAAGTAGTTCAATTCATTCGTGCAGTTGTACTGGCATTGGATCGGATTGAAGCGCCCCGGATCCCTTCCTGGGTACGCTGTTTTGAAGATCGGCTCGGGCGGCTTCCAGCGCAGCGTGATGCGGCTCAGCCGGCTGTAGACGTTTCCCCCATCGTAGAAAAATGCTCCACCCAGATTCGTACCGGCAAATGGCACCTTAAGGGGAAAACGCACTTCCTGGTTGGTAATCAGCATCGCTTGTCCGCCGACGGGGAATCCCGTTAACGAGTCGCGCGGCCCAGCCTGGTTCAACGCGAATCCTCGCAACGAATTTCCGCCTCCGCCGAACAGCCGTTCCGGCAGCGGGATCACCTCTGGCGGCGGAGTGGTGTCCTGCGCCGGAAAACTGAGCGAAACCGTACTCCCGAAAGGTTGCAACAGGCCGAGGCGGATGGATCGCGCGAAGCTCCAGTTTTTCGTGATGGGAATGTACGTCGCGTTCTGCAAGAAAAATCGCATAAAACTCGCGCTTGAACCAAAAGCCGTACTGGCGACGGCATATTCCGCGGTGTTGAACGATCCTTTGCTCGCGTCCGCCGGATTATCACGCGTATCGCGGAACCATGTGGCGCTGAATTCCGAAACCAGCGTGGGCTGGTTGAACAGCGGAATCTCCTGCGAGGGAATATTCAGGTTGCTTACCGTCACTTTGCGGAACGAGTAGCGGAACACGAACGAGGTCCGCGATGTGTATTTCTGCGTCAGCTGCAGGTTACCCTCGTATTTCGTTTGCGTGAACGTGTTGATATCCTGCGTCTTTTCCACGTACGCCGTTGCCTGAAGGCTTAGCGAGGAAATATTGAAGGTGTTGGGCGCTGAATACCCCAACAACGCCCGCCCTTGGATCGTGCTGCCGCGCAGCTTCAGTGCCAGCGTGTCCGCGCGCCCGGTCACGTTCTGTTTCGATATTTCAAAAATGCCTCTAGGCGCTGCCTGGAATTCTCCACCGGTGGGGTCCGTCGTGCTCGCCAGTCGCTGCACTTCGAACCCGCCTCCGTAGGTGATGGTGTAGCGCTTGGCCTCCTCGACCAGTACCACAACATCCTTTTCCGGATCGGTTCCATTCGCGTTTTGCGGTTCGATCGTTACTCGGTTGAAAACTCCCAGGTTGTAAAGCTTTTGTTGCGATTCCACAACTTGGCCTTCGCGCAGCGGCTGGCCTGCCTTCACTTGCACTTCACGGCGAATCACTCTTTGCCGCGTATGGTTGTATCCGGCATATAAAACGCGCTTCACGCGAATTTGCTCGCCCTCCGTGATCTTGTAGACCAGCCTCATGGGTTCCGAACGCCGGATTTCGTACACGACGTCGGCTTTTCCCTTGGTTTCTTCGTCCGTATGTCCGGCGACTTCCGGAATCGGTTTCTCGTATTCTGGCGGCGCCTTCGGATCTTCTTCTGACGTCGAAGTAAAAGCAGCGTTGGGAAATCCTTGATTGAAGTACAGCGCCAGAATATTGTCGCGATCCGTCGCTACGTTGATATCCGAATACGGCTGCCCCGGAAGCGAACCGATCACGTTGCGTATTTCGTCTTCCGACACTACTTTTTCGCCCTCGATCGTCAGACTGGATACCAGCGTCTGTTTTCCTTCCTCAATGTTGAAACGTATGACCAGATCGCCCTTCTTTCCCTCGATGTTATCCAGGGCTTGACCCGCAACCGTCGCCGTCAAAAACCCGTTTGCTGCATAAAGGTTTTTCATTGAATCCACGTCCGATTCCAGCAGCCGCCGGCTGAAACGCGGTCGCACGAACAGGGAGCTCGGCGATATATTCAGGCGGCTGCGGAGCAATTCCGCGCTGAAGTAATGATTCCCGTGAAATTCAATCCGCAGCAGCTTGTGCGCGTCGCCGCGATTCACCTTATAAGTGATTGTCTCCTCAGCGCCTTTCCAGCCTGTCTTGCCGCTCTCCAGGTCCTTGGAAACCACGTTGTAGTCCACCGTAGCGTCAAAATATCCTTCGCGCTCCAATCGCTCACGGAGGTTGCGCTTTCCCTCTTCCAGTAAATCCGCATCTACGGAACCTTCCTGGTAAATAGGCACCAGTTTCTTCAAGTCCCCTTTAGAAAATTTCGCTCCCGTCACTTGTACCCGCACCAGCGGGCCTTCGGTAACTTCCATCGTCAGCGGAAGCGTATTCGACGCAGCGTCATACTCGCCACGCCGCACGGAAACGCGGCCGCTTAGGTGCCCTGTCTTCAGCAGAAATTTGCGGATGCGGTCAACTCCAGACTGCAGGCGCGCTGCGGTCAATTCCGTGCCGGGCTTGAACTTCAATTTCGCCAGAATTTCCGCTTCCCGGTATTCGGTGTTGTTCAGCAACTCGATCTTTCCCACTTTTACGCGCGCGCCGGACGTCACGTGCGCAATCACGTCCATCTGGTGCGTTGCGGGAAAAGGGCGCAATTCCGGTTGGACCTTTGCCTGATACAGCCCTTCATCTCGCAGCGTGTCCAGCAAGCGGGCCATCGCGTCGTCTAAATCCCGCGGGTAAAAGGTTTGCCCAAGCGAAAGCTGCATCGCCGCGACCGCGGAGGAATCAGATGGAGGGGCCTTCAGGCCTTCGACCATCACCTGGTTGATGAATAAATTTTCCTTTACCACGAAATCCAGCCGAAGTCCGTCGCTCTCTGGCACCTTGATGGCCTGGATGTCCGCGTAATCACCGGTTTGGTAGAGCGTTCGAATACTCGCGGCCACCGTGTCCATATCTAAAGGTTTGCCCACTTGCACAGAAAGTCCGCTTGGGTTGGCGGCAAGTACCGACCCGTCCTCGCGCACCAATCGCACGCCCACAACCGTCTTTTCCTCGGCCGCGGGCTGCTCGGTGGGTTTCGTCTCCTGGGCACACCAAGGACGTCCCGCCAGACAGCAGGCAAGGAACAAAATCGCCCGTAACCCGTTGGAGCAGCGCTCTTTCAGACGCATTTTTAGTCAGACGAAGGGTAGCACAGGGGCGTTGCCTCTTCGGACGCCCAACCCCAGTTTAAACGGCGAAAAGGGGCCGAGCCAGCGTCCATCATTCGCGCTTCAATCAGAGATAATTTTTCGGCTGCTCGAGCTGGAGCCGGAGCTGACTTGGATCGTCAGGAAATTTGCTATCGAAGAAGGCCGCCGCGCCCAACCGGCGTGCGCAGCGCCGCGCGGTCCAGATTTTCTCGCAAGTTCATCAGCGTTAGAAAGGTACTTAGCACGCGCGCCTTCAGGTCGTCGGTCATGTGTAGTCCGCTCGTTGCCACTCGGGCCAGGCGCTCGCCATTTTCCGTGATGAAGTTCATGATGTCCCGCTGCCTGTTGTACGGCGTATTGCCCAGCGCGGTCTCCCGCCGCATCTCTGCGCAAGTTCCTTCCAGCGACAGTGTGAAGTGCTGAACGCACATCTTTTGCTCAGCGAGTGGCGCTGGAACGTCGTGCTTGCATCCCGGTAGGTGGCAATTTTCTCTCATAAGACGAAAAAAACTGACAACCGATTCGTAACATTCTCCGCGTCGAAAATCCAGCAATCATCCGTACTATGCCGCCAACTATGCAGCGGGGTGGACCTGTCCTAACGGCCACCATCCTCCGGAACCCGCATTTTTATTGCTGATTCCACGCCTTTGCGTGTTAGCGCGCTTTGCTTCGTGGGCCACCGCGAGCCGCCCTGGAAATCTTTTTGGAAAGCGCTTCGCGCTGCGCAATCTGCGAACGAAAAAACTTGTGAATTTTATTGACACCCGTTCGGAGCTGTCCGTATATTTATACAGGAGGCTGCATACAGGTATTCTTCATGAGTGCAACGAAAACATTCCGGCACGGACAGATCCTGCGATTGATTAGCCAGGAGCGCATCTCTAACCAGGATGTGCTGCGCCGCCGTCTCGCACAGCAGAAATTGCGCGTTACCCAGGCTACCCTTTCGCGCGACCTTCAGGAGTTGAAGCTGGTAAAGACCAGCGCGGGCTACCAGAATGGCGCTGCTCTGCCGCAAGAACCAGCCGCCGTACCGCCGTTGACGCGTGCTCTTCGCGAGTTCCTTCTGGATATTCGTCCGGCTGAAAATCTTCTCGTTCTCAAGACTCCTCCTAGCGGCGCGCAGCCCCTTGCCGCCGCCGTGGATGGCGCTAAATTTCCCGAGATCGCTGGCACCATCGCCGGCGACGACACCGTGCTCATCATCACGCCGGATCGCAAGTCCCGCGAATCGCTGCAACGAAAAATCGAAACGCAGGTGAAATGAACGATCCCCGCAGCATTGCCGTCCTGGGTGTCACCGGCTATACGGGTTTCGAGCTGGCCACGCTACTTCTGCGCCATCCCTCGCCGTCGGCGTTGCACTTCTACGTTCGTGAGACGAAGGGCGCTCACTGCCTGTCGGAGCTTTTTCCGCAGTTGCGGGGTCGCGGCGAAGCCCCACTGCACGAACTCTCGCTGGATTCCGTCCTCTCCAGTGGTGCTGGCACGGCCTTCCTTGCCACGCCTCATGAAGTTTCCGCGGAGATTGCCCCCAAATTGCTCGACGCGGGCATGCGCGTCGTCGATCTAAGTGGAGCGTTCCGGTTTTCTTCCGCCGACACTTTTTCCGCCTGGTATAAACTTCCCGTTCCTCACGCCGCAAGGCTAAACGAGGCGGTCTACGGCCTGCCCGAGCTTTATCGCTCGCAGATCGCCACAGCCCGCTTGATTGCCAATCCCGGCTGCTACGCCACCAGCGTCATCCTTGCACTCTGTCCTCTCGTGAAGACTGGATGGATTTCCACCTCTGACACCGTCGTCTGCGATTGCAAATCCGGAGCCAGCGGCGCCGGAAAAGATCCTCGCCGCGATCTCCACTTTGTCGAAGTGGATGAAAACCTTCGTGCCTACAATCTCTTTTCTCATCGCCACACGCCGGAAATTCTGGAGCAAACCGGCTTGCCGGAAGACAAACTCGTCTTCAGTACCCATTTGCTTCCTGTGGCGCGTGGAATTCTGTCCACAATTTACGTTTCGCTGAACGCTCCGCAATCCGGCGAAACCGTCGAACGCGCTTTCCGGGAGTTCTATGCAGGCCATCCCATGATCCGAGTCTGGAAAGCCGGATCCCTGCCGGAGCTTCGCCACGCGGCGAACACCAATTTCTGCGATCTCGGATTCACTCTCGATAAATCGGGTACTCATCTGATCGTCATCTCTTGCCTGGACAATCTGGGTAAGGGAGCTGCCGGACAGGCCATCCAAAACATGAATTTGATGCTAGGCATCGAGGAGCAAACTGGACTTCTATGAAAATCTTGATCAAATTTGCGGGCGCGCTGCTCGAAGACGACGCGATGGTGAAAGATCTATCGCTGCATGTCGCTAATCTCGCGCGTCACGGCCACCAGGTTCTCGTCGTCCATGGTGGTGGGCGTCTGTTCACGGCCACGCTGAAGAGCATGGGCATCGAGAGTAGATTCGTCTCCGGACTCCGTGTCACGGATGCGCAGACCCGCGATGTTGCGGTAATGGTCTTCGGCGGTCTTTTGAATAAGCGTCTTTCCGCTGCGATCACTGCTGCTGGTCAACCCGCGATCGGCATTTCCGCCGCGGACGCCGCGTGCTTCTCCGCCGCTCCCCTCGTGCACAACGAAGTGGAAGGTGGCCTCGGCTTTGTGGGCTACCTCACTAGCGTCAACGTACGTTTTCTCGAATCCCTGTGGCGCGAACGCCTCGTTCCAGTGGCCTCCTGCCTCGGCCTCGGGGCCGACGGCGAACTCTACAACATCAACGCCGATCACATGGCCGCGGCGGCAGCCGAATTTATTGCCGCCGATCATCTCGTCTATCTCACCGACGTCGCGGGCGTCCTGGACGGCGGAAAAACTCTCTCCGCTGTTTCCTGCGAACAGATTGACCACCTCGTACAATCGCGTGTCGTCTCCGGCGGCATGATTCTGAAACTCGAGGCCGCCAAACGCGCGCTGGAAGGCGGAGTGCGCGAAGTTCGCATCGTGGGTGGCGCCAACGCGGCAGCCGCACTTGACCCCGCTCTGTATGCCGCTGCTCCATCGAAATCCCCAAGGTACGACGTACCGGGAACGCGAGTGCTTCTCGATTTTTCCGGCGCCAGCCACACGGCGATGGCCGCTAACTGACGATTCTTGATTACGGAGAAAAGGTAATGACTGCTTCTATTGCAATTCCTGTTTCATTGACGAAAGATCTGCTCACCGGCGCAGAATGGACTCCTTCGGACACCCGCGATCTGCTGCAACGCACCGCGGAGATCAAAGCGCGCCCCGCGCGCTACGCTTCCGTCCTGCGCAACAAACATATCGCGCTGATTTTCGAGAAGCCCTCGCTGCGCACGCGCGTCACCTTCGAAGTCGGCGTGCAAAGCATGGGCGGTTTCGTGGTGTTTCTGGACCACACGCAAGCGCGGCTTGGTGAGCGCGAATCCATTCCCGATGTCGCGCGCAACCTGGAGCGTTGGGTACAGGGCATCGTCGCGCGTGTTTACGAACAGCGCGTCCTCGACGAAATGGCCAGAAATGTCGCGATTCCCGTGGTCAACGCGCTGTCGGACAAATTCCATCCCTGCCAGGCGCTTGCGGACATTTTCACACTGGAGGAAAAATTCGGTTCGCTCCGCGGCTTCAAACTGGCCTACGTCGGCGACGGCAACAACGTTTGCCATTCCCTCATATTTCTCGCCGCGCGGACCGGCATGCATCTCCGCGTCGGCACTCCTGCAAACTATGCGCCCGACGAAGACGTGCTTGTGGACGCCAAGCGTGTCGCCAAGGAAACGCGCGCGAAAATTGAACTGTTCACGTCGGCGGAAGAAGCCGTAGAAGGCGCGCAAGCCATCTATACCGATTCGTGGACCAGCATGGGCTTCGAGGCGCAGGAAAAAGTTCGCCGCTCCGTCTTCAAACCTTTCCAGGTGAACCGCAAACTCATGGAAGCCGCCGCTCCAAACGCCGTCTTCATGCACTGCCTTCCGGCGCACCGCGGCATGGAAGTTACCGACGAAGTTCTCGATAGCGCTAATTCGATTGTTCTGGACCAGTCCGAGAATCGTATGTATGTCCAGAAAGCCATACTGCACGCGTTGTTTAGCTGATATCGTTTGTTAAAAAATCAAGAGGAGAAATAGAAGAGTGAATTCGCACGCCCCAAAACCAAAAAAAGTTGTGCTGGCCTATTCCGGCGGCCTGGATACCTCCATCATCATTACCTGGCTGATAGAAAACTACGGTTGTGAAGTCATCGCCATGATCGGCGACGTCGGCCAGCAGGAAGATCTCGACGCCGCATACAAAAAAGCCCTCGCCACCGGCGCTTCCTCCGCATACATCGAAGATCTGCGCGAAGAGTTCGTTCGCGATTACATATGGCCCACGCTGCGGGCCGGCGCAGTGTATGAACACAACTATCTTCTCGGCACCTCAATGGCCCGGCCCATCATCGCCAAGCGTCAGGCCGAACTGGCCCTGAAACTTGGCGCCGACGGCTTGGCTCACGGTTGCACCGGCAAGGGCAACGATCAGGTTCGCTTCGAATTGGCCTACAAAGCCATCGCGCCTCACATCCAGATCATCGCACCTTGGCGCGAATGGGACATCGATTCCCGCGAGGATGCCATCGCCTACGCGGAGAAACACAAAATTCCTGTCGAGCAGAGCAAGAAAAATATATACAGTCGCGACCGCAATATCTGGCACCTCAGCCACGAAGGCGCCGAACTGGAAGACCCCGCCAACGCGCCGAATGAAGCCATGTGGCAGTGGGTTGTCTCTCCGGACAAAGCGCCGGACAAGCCCGAGGAAGTGGAGATTGGCTTCGAAGCTGGCACCCCGGTTTCCGTGAACGGCAAGAAACTAGGACCGATCGAGCTTCTCAATCTTCTCAACGAAATCGCCGCTCGCAACGGCATCGGGCGCGTGGACCTGGTCGAAAATCGTCTCGTGGGCATGAAGTCCCGCGGCGCGTACGAAACTCCCGGTGGCACGCTGCTCGTCACCGCTCACCGCGAGCTGGAACGCTTGACCGTGGATCGCGAGACTGCCCATTTTCAGCAGGCACTCGCCGCCCGATACGCCGAACTTGTCTACAACGGGGTGTGGTTCTCGGCCCTGCGCGAAGCCCTCGACGGCTTTTTCCGCGTGGCACAGCAGAACGTCACCGGCAGCGTCGGGCTCAAGCTTTGGAAGGGCACGCTCAGCGTCACTAAGCGGCTCTCTCCTTACTCGCTTTACCGCGCCGATCTCGCCAGCTTTACCATGGGCCGCTACAACCCGAAGGACGCGGAAGGCTTCATCAATCTCTTCGCGTTGCCGGTCACCGTCCGGCCCAAGGCCAAAGCCGAAGGCGGCACCAAATCTTGATCAATTCTGGCCAAGCGGTGCGAAAAGGTGCTTGGCACCGGGGGTCGGAGCTTCAGCTCCGACACTAAATGCTCGGCTTTCAACGGGCTTTAGCCCCCGAGGAAATGGTTTTATGTTTTTTTCCACACGCTACTCAGTCGTGCCGTAGTTAGCAGGACGTCGCTTAGCAAAAAAATTTCTACTTTTCTTATGAAGGAAACTTTGACCAACGAACGCAAAGACAATCGCCTGTGGGGTGGGCGTTTTGAACGCGCGCCGGATGAAAATTTCGACGCGTTCCAGCGCTCCTTTGCGTTTGACCGCAGATTTCTACCCTACGAAATCGCCGTCGATCGTGCCTGGGCCAAGGCCCTGCAAGGAGTCGGCATCCTTACTGAATCCGAAGTGCGTCAGACGCTCGCCGCTCTCGATAAAATCGCTTCGCGTGCGACAGACAATCCTGCTTGGCTCGATCAAGCCGGCGCGCAGGCCGAAGATGTCCATCACTTTGTCGAAAAAGCGCTGCACGAAGAACTCGGTGCTCTTGCCTGGAAGCTCCACACGGGTCGCAGCCGCAACGAACTGGTCGCCACCGACTTTCGCCTATTCGTCATCGATGCCGTAGCGGAAGTTCGCCGCGGGCTGGTCGCGCTGATCGAAGCGTTCGTTGTGCAGGCCAAAGCCAACCTCAACGTCCCCATGGCAGGCATGACCCACATGCAGCATGCCCAGCCCATTCTTCTCTCTCATTTTCTGATGGCGCATGCCGAAGCCTTCTGGCGCGATGTGACACGGTTGAAAAACGCATCTGCGAGCGCCGACGCCTGCCCGATGGGCTCCGGCGCGCTGGCGGGTTGCTCCTTCCCAATCGATCGTGAAGCAATCGCGCGCGAACTCGGCTTCTCTCGCACAACTCCCAATAGCCTCGACGCCGTCAGCGACCGCGATTTCGCTCTCGACTATCTCTTCGCCCTGTCCGGCATAGCTACGCATCTCTCGCGGCTAGCCGAGGATTTTGTCCTCTTCTCGTCCCAGGAATTTTCCTGCGTTATCCTTCCCGATGAGTTCTCCACCGGCAGCAGCCTCATGCCCCAGAAGAAGAATCCCGATTCTTGGGAGCTCCTGCGCGGCAAGACGGGGCGCATCACCGCCACCCTTTTCAGCCTGTTCACCACGCTGAAAGGCTTGCCTACCAGCTACCAGCGCGATCTGCAGGAAGACAAGGAAGCCCTTTTTGCCGCGCACGATCAGATAAAGCAAATGCTCTGGGTAGCTCGCGGTGCTCTGGCGGCCACCAAGTTTCGCGAGGATCGCTTGCGCGCCGCTGCTTCCAATCCCGCTCTTTTCGCCACTGAAGCCGCCGATTACCTGGTCCACGCGGGTGTGCCGTTCCGCCAGGCCCATGATCTTGTCGGCCAACTCCTTCGCGAGGCCGAAAAACAGGGCAAACCCTGGCCTCAGCTTTCTTACGACGACGTCCGCAAAATCTCTCCTCATTTCGGGGAAGACTTTTTGCAGAAACCGTCCGTCGAAAACGCTATTGCTTCGAAAGCTGTTCCTGGCGGTACCTCGGAGCCTTCCGTGCGCTCCGCCATCGCGCAACTCGAAGCAAAACTCAAACAACTGGAGAAAACATCATGAGCAGCATTGCCGCAGCCAATTCCCAGGATTCCGCATCGCATCGCGCGGAGGATCGGAGGTCCCTTCCGTGAGCATCGCGCCCAGACTGCGGATCCTCAGCCCATGAACCACGCCCTTTCCGAAGCCTCGCTGCCACGTGGATTCCGCTTCTCCGCCACTGCCTGTGGCCTGAAAAAAACAGGCGCGCTCGATCTTGCTTTGCTGTCCAGCGATGTTCCCGCTTCTGCCGCCGCAGTCTTCACGCAAAACCTTGTCGTCGCCGCACCGGTCACCGTTTCCAAATCCCACCTGAAAAGCTCCAAGGGACGCATGCGCGCCGTAGTGATCAACGCGGGCAACGCGAACTGTGCCACCGGCGACGCCGGCCGCGCTGCTTCTGTAAAAACCGTGGAAGAAGCCGCTCGCCGCCTCGGCTGTACTTCATCCGAACTATTTGTTTGTTCCACTGGCGTTATCGGCGTCCCGTTTCCGGTGGAAAAAATTCTGCGTGCATTGCCGGGCATCACCAGGAATCTTCGCCATTCCGCGCGCTCCTTTGCGGAACTCTCCCTCGCCATTTGCACCACGGATACGCGTCCAAAAACGGCGGCGAGTTCTTTCAAAATGGCGGGTAAGCGTGTTCACCTGGTTGGTTGTGCGAAGGGTGCGGGTATGATTCATCCGAATATGGCCACCACCCTGGCGTTCGTCGCCACCGATGCGGCCATCGCTCCTTCGCTGCTGCAAAAAACGCTTCGCGATGTTACAGCACGAACGTTCAATGCGATTACCATCGACGGCGACACGTCCACGAACGACACCTTGTTAGTTCTGGCCAACGGTGAGGCGGGCGCGCCGCGCATTCAGCCTGGCTCCACCGCCCATCGTGCTTTTACCAACGCCCTCGAGGAAGTCTGCCATTCGCTTGCGCTTCAAATTGTGGCCGACGGCGAAGGCGCGCAACGCGTCATCGAAATCGATGTTCGCGGCGCAAAATCCCCTTCCGACGCCACGCGCATCGCGCAAACGATCGCCACTTCCCCGCTAGTGAAAACCGCCTTCGCCGGTGGCGATCCCAACTGGGGTCGTATTTTCGCCGCTGCCGGTCGCTCGGGAGTGAAATTCGATCCCTACAAAGTCGACATTCATATGGCGGGCATTCCAGTGCTGCGCCGCGGCCAGCCTCTGGATTTCAATGAACGCGCCGCCAGCAACCGCTTGCTACAGCCGTACGTTTTGCTCGTGGTGGATTTGCACTCAGGCCGAGCGTCCGCCCGCTACTGGACCTGCGACTTCACAGCCGAATACGTCCGCATCAACGCCAGCTATCGAACCTGAGGCACTCGTTTGGACTGTCTTCGAGAGGCGTCTGCTTCCGCCTGTGTAGTGGCCGCCTTCTGAGGCGGGCGCCGTTCTCTTCTCTTCGTAGGGGCGCAGTACCACTGCGCCCCATGTCCGCACGATCCCCGGATTTTGCGCTAGTTTTCTTCCTCTTGCATTTCCGGAGGTCACGTTTCAGCCGATGTTAAGGCGACCTCAACGCCGCGATCTCAATGGGCTTTTGCCCGGGAGGTACCTCACTCCTCCCATTTCCAATTTGCGAATTGCTCGCGCAAAGCCATTTTCTTAAACTTTCCAACACTCGTTCGCGGAATCGCTTCCACGAACACAAAAGCATCCGGCAATTGCCATTTCGCAAACGATCCCGCAAGAAACCCCCGGAGTTCCTGCCCGGACGCTTGCGCCCCGTCTTTCAAAACCACCGCGGCCAGCGGACGCTCCTGCCATTTCGGATGCGGCACGCCCACTACCGCCGCTTCTTTCACCGCAGGATGCGCCATCAGCGCATTCTCAAGATCCACGGAGCTGATCCATTCCCCGCCGGACTTCACCAGGTCCTTCGCCCGATCCACCAATTTCAAATAACCTTCTTCGTCAATCACCGCGATATCTCCGGTGCGAAACCATCCATCCGACGTCCAGCGATGTGCCTGGTCTGGCGCTTCAAAATACTTCCCCGCCACCCACGGCCCGCGCACCTCCAGCTCTCCCGAGCTTTCTCCATCCCACGCCATCGCCACATCGTCGCGAGTAATTCGCATCTCTATGAATGGTGCTGCCCATCCCTGTTTCGCGCGCACTTCCAGTTTCTGCTCGTCCGTAAAATCCGCCATGTGTTCCTTCAGTCCGCCGCAAGTGCCGATAGGCGTCGTCTCCGTCATCCCCCACAAATGCTTGATGTGAATCCCGAACCCATCAAGCCGCCGAATCATGTCCAGCGGCGGCGCCGACCCTCCACAAACCGCCAGTATCGGCTGCGAAAATTTCCAGCGCGTGGGTTGTTTCTCCAGCGCGCACAATACGCCGTTCCAGATGGTGGGAACGCCACAGGCTTTGGTCACGCCCTCCCGTTCCATAAGGTCCAGCAAGCCTTCGGGCTCCAGATTTGGACCCGGAAGAATCTGCCGCGTACCCAGCATGGTCGCCGAGAATGGAATTCCCCAGGCATTGGCGTGAAACATCGGCACAATCGGAAATATCGTATCCTTCGAACTCAATCCAAAACATTCTTCCAGTCCGCTCGCAAACGAATGCAAAACTATCGCCCGGTGTGAATAAACCACCCCCTTCGAATTTCCCGTGGTGCCCGATGTGAAGCACATCGCCGCGCCTTGATTTTCGTCAATCGCCGGATAGACGAAATCATCCCCCGCTCCGGCAAGCAGTTCTTCGTAATTCAAAAATCCTTCCGGAACCGTTCCGCAGCCATACGGAACCACAATCACCTTCTCAAAAGAGACCTCCGCCGCGAATTTCTGGTACACCGGCAACAACACGTCGTCCACGATCAGAAAGCGATCCTTGGCATGATTCGCGATCGCGGCAATTTCGTGCGGGTGCAGCCGCAAATTCAAGGTGTGCAGAATGCCTCCGGCGCACGGTATTCCCCAAAAAGCTTCCAGATGCCCAGGATGGTTCCACATCAGCGACGCCACCCGATCCCCGCTCTGCAGCCCAAGCCCCGTCAGCGCCTGTGCCAGCCGGCGCGCTCTGCGGTAAATTGCTCCGTAGTTTGTGCGGATAATCGATCGATCGGGTCGGCGGGCAACAACCTCAACTTTTGGAAAGAGCTTGCCGGCGCGCTCCAGCAACACCGGCAAAATCAGCGGGAAATCCATCATCGTTCCGCGCATTCTGTCCTCCGCCGGCCAGCACCGGTGCGCATCCTAGCACTTTTTTCGATTGTGCGTTCCCGTCAAGCTGCTGCATGGGTCCAGCGAATAATTTGTTGCAAAACTGGTCAATTTTCGAGACCATTCACTCGACCACTGATGCCTCCCCGCTCCCCGTGGCAAGCCCTCCGCTCTGCCTTCCGGCGATCGTGGTTTCACAGTGCGCTCCGCAATCGCGTTGTTTAGGTTCCGGACAGAAGGAGTTCGCAGGTGAAGAAGCTCTACGTCGGTAATCTCCCTTTCAATGCTTCCGAAGAGCAATTACAGGAATGGTTTGGTCAGGTGGGAGTGAATCCTTCCGCCATTAGTCTGATTCGTGATCGTTTTACGGGGCAGTCGCGCGGATTTGCCTTCATTGAAATCGCAAACGATGAAGAAGCGGATCGCGCGGTAACCTCATTGAACGGTCAGAACTTCGGAGGCCGGAACCTGGTCGTTAATGAAGCTCGTCCGCAAACGGAGCGTTCCGGTGGTGGCGGCGGACGCGGTGGTTATGGTGGTGGTGGCGGAGGCGGCGGACGAGGCGGGGACCGCGGTGGACGCGGCGGTGGTGGCGGACGCGGCGGCGGTGGGGATCGCGGCGACCGCGGTAATCGCTGGTAACGGTTTTCTCCTTTTTTTCGCGTGCGTCCCACGGAGCACGGGTGTGCTTCCCTTCCTGAAAATTGTGGGAAAATTCTCGATCCGTCGTGTCAACCGTTCCGAACTAGTCCGCCTCGTTAGCTCTCCCGCTCGATTATTCACAGCCCTTCCGAATTTTTTCTGGCTACTCCCTCTTTGACCATGTAGTATCCCGCTCGATTTCGATGTGCTCCCCTCTGCGAAGTCTCAAGCCGGGTAACGCGCCCACCCGGCCGCGAGTACCACGGAGCTTCGCGGACCGCAACCATCGTCAGGTTTACGTGTTTGAAACATCGGGTGAGAAATTGATTTCGCTCGCCCTCGTCTGGAGTGTAGAAGAGATGCAGCCCAAACGTTGTTGTCGTATCCAGGATGTTGTCGTGTCCAGGAATGCTTGGGTCCAGGAGCCACAGCGGAAAGATGGAAACGGAACCTTCCAACGAAAAGCCGCATCCAATACGACGTAACGGGTTAGACCGCTCGATGAATACTTGGCACAAACGCGACTGGAAGCAATTTTACGAGCTGGCGCGCCGCCCGTGGCATCGCCATCGTCCGCCACGTCCTGTCTATCCGTCTGGAATGAATCGCGTGCAACCTGCCGCGGGTTTCAGTTTGTCCGAATTGGATGACGCGGGCGTCGACCTCGACCTCGCGGAACGTCTAGGCCTGCCCGTGGATGCCGGCCGCATCGGCGCCTACGGTCCAAACGTAACTACGTTGCGCGATTTCGTCCGTTCCTCCCGCCAACCGCTGTAACTGTCCTCCCTACATTTGTAGTAGCATTGCGCCCTTGTGAGGCGTGTTTCTTGATTAAGAACTTTCTTCTCGCAGTTTTTCTCTGCTTGACGCTGCCGCTCCCCAATTTCACTCCCAACTATTCCATCTTCGCCATTCGTTACGCCGACTCACCAGGCACCTCGGTCGCGGACCTTGTTATGGGCGCGCCGAAGGCCGAAAAAATCGACCTTGTCTTCGTGATCTGGCTGATCCGTGGCGGAGGGCGCAACATTCTCTTTGATAGTGGATTCCACCGCGAAAAATGGTTCAGTGCGTGGCCCATACGCAGCTATCTTCGCCCGGATGAAGCGGTGAAGTTAGCCGGCCTGCAGCCGGAAGAAATTACCGACATCGTGATAAGCCACGCGCACTGGGATCATATGGGCGGAATCGACCTCTTTCCCAAAGCCACAATTTGGATCCAAAAGGAAGAATTTCGCTACTACACCGGCGAAGCTTGGCAGTCCGGTGGCGACCACGGTGGCATTGACCCGGAGGACGTGCAAGCTCTAGTTCGACTGAATACAGAGGGTCGCGTGCGTCTCGTCGATGGCGACAATGTGGAAATACTTCCCGGCATCCGCGCTTACACCGGCGGTCGCCACACGTACGCTTCACAAGTTCTGCTGGTCGAAGGAACGCCGCGCTTTGTGCTGGCGTCCGACAATTCCTATCTCTATCGCAATCTGGAATCACACATGGCCAGTGCAACGTTTACTGACGCGGACCGCGCGGCAAACATTAAGAATCAGGCGCGCATGATCCAGCTGGCCGGCTCAATCGACCGCGTAATTCCCGGCCACGACGCCTTGCAATTCCAGAAGTACCCCACACACGACAGAGTGGCCGATCTGAAATTAGCAAAATAGCCCATTTGTAAGCACCGGGTAATCCGCGTAAAATTGGTTTTCGTACAAAGCAAATGGACTCTCCCTTCAACATTCTCTCCAACGTCTCCAGCCCTAATGTGCCACCACCGAGCGCTCACCCACGCCCGGACTGGCTCCGCGTCAAATTCTTTGGCGGCGAACGCTATCAGGACCTCAAGCGCATCATGCGCACCTTGGATCTGCACACTGTGTGCGAATCCGCGCGCTGCCCCAATATGGGGGAATGCTGGGAACATGGCACTGCCACATTTATGATTCTCGGCGATATTTGCACCCGCGCCTGCGGATTCTGCGCTGTGCCTTCGGGCAAGCCCGCCGGACCACCGGACGAAGAAGAGCCGTTCCGGGTCGCCGAAGCCGTTGCTCGCATGGGTTTACGCTACGCTGTGGTCACCAGCGTCAACCGCGATGATCAACCCGATGGCGGGTCTCAAATCTTCGCCCGCACCATTCAGGAGATTCGCAATCGCGTGCCCGGTTGCAAAGTGGAAGTCCTCATCCCGGATTTTCGCGGAAATTGGGAGGCGCTAAACACCGTCTTGGCCGTCAAGCCCGACGTCCTGAATCACAACACGGAAACCGTGCCGCGGCTTTATCGCCAGGTCCGCAAGGGCGCGGTTTACGAGCGTTCCCTGGAACTCCTGCGGCGTGCAAAAGAAACCCATCCAGATGTCCCCACCAAGACGGGATTGATGCTTGGTCTAGGCGAAGAGTCGGAAGAAGTTCTGGGAACCATGCGCGATCTTGCGGCGCAAGGCACAGACATCCTCACCCTCGGCCAGTATCTCCAACCTACGCGCAAGCACTTGCCGGTGATCCGTTTCGTGCATCCCGATGAATTCGCCGAGTACAAGCGGCAAGGGGAAAAAATGGGCTTCAAGCACGTCGAGGCTGGTCCCCTGGTGCGCTCTTCCTACCACGCCTTCGATCAAGCTGAATCCGCAATCCGCTAGCTATTTCCGAAAATACGCGGGTATCTACTTCTGACCGACCATGCTCCAATCGGTGAACGGCACCGCCCTGCCACCCCGTACCACCGTCGGCAGAACATGATCTAACCCTTTGTGATGGCGCGCCGAATAATTCAGCTTCAACTGAGGTCCCAACCCAATATCCTCATCGTGAAGCGATTCGATCGCCTGGATCAAACCCTCCCGCGTCAAATCCTTTCCCGCCTTTTTCAATCCCTCCACCATCACCATCGCGTCCACGAAGCCTTCTAGACTCACAAAATTAGGCCGCGCACTCGGCGCATACTTTTGCAGCGTCCGCCGGTAAAGCGCAACCGTCTTCAAATCCGTCAAGTAATACGGTGGCACCACTTGGGTAATCACCATGCCCTCTGCATCGGTTCCGGCATTCTGAATCAATTCGTCCGTGCCCACGAAAGACACCGTAAGAAACAGCGGCTTCCAGCCTTTTTCGTGCGCCTTCTTGAGAATCGGAGCAACTGTATTCGCGGGCCCTACGAGAACGACGGCGTCCGGGTTAGCTGCCTTCACTTTATCAATCGCCGCATCCGCCGCATCGGACTGTCGCTGATAGGAAGCTGTGGCTATCGGGTCCGCGCTGTGCTCCTTCAACGCAGTTTGCACCCCCAGCACCACCGCCGAGCCAAAGGCATCGTCCGGATAAATCACTCCGATTTTGTGGTAACCCAGCACTTTCCAGAGCCCGTCCACTTGTTCCGCCGTCTCATCAAAATAGGACGCCCGCACATTGATCACCCAGTGTCGCGTCGGTGTGTAAAGGGTCTGCGCTCCGGTGAACAGTCCTACCAACGGAATTTGATTGCTCTCGGCCAGAGGAACGTATTTCACCGCGGTGGGTGTGCCCACAAAAAAACCCATGGCAAACACCTTCTCGGCCATCACGTGATCCCAGCAAGCCTGCGCCTTCAGCGGATCGTAGCTGTCGTCGTGAGACACCAACTTCAACTTCCGCCCCAGCACTCCGCCTTCCTCATTTACATACTGAAAGTAAATCTCGGCTCCACGAACGGTCTCCCGCCCTAGAAAACTCGACGGTCCCTCCAGTGCCGCGCACGATCCGATGAGGATTTCTTTATCGGTAACGCCCGGCGTCTGCGCCCGGATCCCGAACCATGGCGACAAAACAAGTCCTGCACAAACCGCAATTTGTCGGAGTCGTATCTTCATAATCTTGGACCTCAGCGGCAACGGAGCTCGTATTAACGCGAGTTTGCGGCCTGCCCGCAGCTCGGGCAAGAAAATATCGGCGAATGGTAGGGAACTTGTTACTTCTGCATAAGACATGTTCCGTGTGGAACATGCCCCCATAATTTTGGAGTCAATCTTGGCGTTCAAACACACCCCGGCGCCATTTCTGGCGCTTTTTCCCGGGGCAATTACGAAGAAGAAGAGGATCTAGTGCGACTAACTATCGAGCTGCAGCTGCCTTCTTCACGGCCTTGGCTACTGCGGAGGCTTTGCGGCGCCGCTTGGTTTTGGGCGGGGTAGCGGGCGCTTCGCCAATCATCTCTGCCACGAAAATGCTGGTCACGAACAGTTTAGGACCGTGGTCGTCAAAATCGATTGCAGTACGTTCCAGATCCGCGGCTGTCACGATGCCCAGCCCGTAAATCTCGTGCTTGATGGTTTGTCCTTCCTGCATTACTTGCACAACTTCCTCCTTGACCAACCGTTGCGATTTTCCTTCTCATTTCTCGGAAACCGAGAGGCCCCTGTCGAGGGCCTCTCCGGTCTACAGGCTAGAGGCTTGTGACGTTCTCTGCCTGAAGGCCCTTCGGGCCCTTCTTTACTTCGAACTCCACCGCCTGACCCTCATTCAGCGACTTGTAACCGTCCATCATGATGGCGGAGAAGTGTACGAATACGTCTTCCCCTGTCTGGCGTTGGATGAACCCGTAGCCCTTCGAAGCATTGAACCACTTTACTGTTCCTTGTTCCTTCACTGCTAAACCTCGATAGTGAAATTGCTTTGCCTCTCTTGGTCCCGTACTCCTGGTTTCCCAAGTGCCGTGACAGCCTCTAGACCGAAAAAAAAGGCCGCGAACCGTTCTCGCAGCCCCCTGAACGAGTCAAAAGGTAATACAAGAGCAACAACGCTGTACCTAACACTATCACACTAAAGGGGTTATTGTCCAGGCGGCAGGTGACCCAACTTGGTCTTCAGACCCAATCTATACTATTGAAAATAGGAAATTTACGGAAACTCACAGGCTGGAACAGACCGCAGCTACTCGTCCAGGCTCTCCGGCTCAATACTCGCGCTTCCCTCGCCGGACTGCCTCTTATCCCAATACTTCTTCACCCACGCCTCCCAGCTCTTCCCGGCCGCTGGATCGCGCCCGCTGAACGCCAAGGCGGCTATCTCGCTGTACGCGATTTTCAGTCTTTGGTTGGAGTCTTTGGGCAAAACACGCACGAAGGAAGTCTCTAGCGTCTTGCCGCCTACGCGATCGAAGATGTATCCGTCCACGACGGTCCCATCTTTTCGAGTGATGGTTACGTCCCCGCGATAGTCGAATGCCTTTTCCAGCGCTTGACGCAATTCCTCTTCTGTCGCCAGATTCGGAATCCATCCTTCAACCGCTTCTTTTTCCCGGCCTGGAGCAACTTCCAGCTGATCGGCAGCCAAAGCAGCATTTCCGGACTGCGCTGGCCGCGCGGAATGGGTCGGAGTGCTCATGCGCGGGATTCTTCCATCTGATTCTTGGTCGTATTGATTTGAACGAGAGGATTGAAGGCGTGCACCGGCTTCACGGGTTCCTTCAGCATTTCCATGGCGTCAGCGTCGGCGTAGTCCGTCGTGAAGGTGGCCTTCATGGCCGCCCACAGCCCGGAGAGACCGCTAAACGTGTGATTCATGGCTGAGGCTTCATACCCGCTATGAACCATGCAATTCGCGCACTTCGGATTCCCCGACTCAGTACCGTAGTTCTTCCATTCCGTGCTCTCCAGCAGCTCCTGGAACGTGTCTGCGTAGCCGTCCTGCAGCAAATAGCAAGGCTTCTGCCAGCCGAAGATGTTGTAAGTGGGCATTCCCCATGGCGTGCAGGAATAATGCTGCTTGCCCATCAGGAACTCCAGGAACAGCTTCGATTGATTAAACTGCCAGCTCTTTTTGCGGTTGGAAAGAATCGCCCGGAATAACCGCCGCGTACGCGCCCGCCCCAGGAAATGCTTCTGGTCGGGAGCTTTGTCGTACGAATAGCCCGGCGAGAGCATCATGCCTTCCACGCCCAGCTCCATCATTTCGTCGAAGAATCCGCGAACGCTGTTTGGATCCGCGCCATCAAAAAGCGTGGTGTTCGTGGTCACGCGGAAGCCTTGTTTAACCGCCTCCCGGATTCCTTCGATGGCCATTTCGTAGCCGCCCTCGCGGCACACGGAAAAGTCGTGGTGTTCCTTCTGACCATCCACGTGCACTGAAAACGTCAGATACTTGCTGGGCTTGAACAGGTGCAGTTTTTCTTTCAGCAGCAACGCGTTCGTGCACAAGTAAATGTATTTCTTCCGCGCTACCAGCCCTTCCACGATCTTGTCGATCTGCGAATGCATCAGCGGTTCGCCACCTGGTATCGAAACCATCGGCGTGCCGCACTCATCTACGGCCTTAAAACACTCTTCCGGCGTCAGTTCCGACTTCAAAATGTGCGCTGGGTATTGGATCTTCCCGCAACCTGCGCAGGCCAGGTTGCAGCGGAACAACGGCTCGAGCATCAATACAAATGGATAACGCTCACGGCCCATCAATTTTTGTTTCAGGACGTACGTTGCTACCGTCCACGCTTGCGATACAGGTACAGGCATGCTTCCCCTAGTATTTCTATGCTTTGGACGACAAACTATTTTTCCCCGAAGCTACTAGTTTACCCGACTTACAGCACTTTCCGACACGCTTCATTTTAGAGCCGTGTACACCAACCCACCTATTTTGATGCAGCGAAAGGCGCTTAGGTGGCACTAATTGTCTGCGAAGAAGGCCTGAACGGCGCCACTCTCGCAACACGTCGGGCGTATCATCCTAGCCTCAGCTACGCGGCGCCATGCCTCGCCCCGTCCAAATCGGCGCCCCGTTGCCTTTGGGCCGACCACGCCACCTTCCGAAATCGCGAAAATGTTGGAAGGCATTATCCGCAATCTCTGAGCCCCAATCTCCAAGCCACGTTCAAGAGGTTGTGGCCAGATGTTTGCGCATAAACAAACCTGCTTGCGGATTGTCGTTATAGCGTTCGCATCGGAGATAGGAGTTGCGTTCATAGAATCGGGCCGCAGCCTTCATGCTGAGCATGGTGTCCAGATAGAGCCACTCATATTCGCACTCACTGGCATACGCTTCGAGCGCTCGCAGCAGCAGGTCCGCAATTCCTTTACCCCGTTGCGATGCGCGAACGTACAATCGTTTAATCTCGCCGCATTTTGGACGCGTATTGAGCTTGCGTAATGCTACGCACCCGACCGGTGCGCCCTCCAATTCCGCCAACCACAATCCAGTCTCTTTCTCGAAATACTGACGTTCGAATTCATCTCGATCTTCCCGTACTTCCACGCGCATTTCCTGGTAGTACTCGGTCACCAGATTGAATGCGATCTGGATCTCGCTCATGCAGGCTCGATGCACACCGCAGTTCAATTCGGATTCTCCTTCTGACAGGAAAGCTTCCCGCCCCGCGAAGCGTCGCAAAAGCTCCATTTTGGAATCCGCATGGATATTCAACTTTTGGGAAAAGCCGGCTTAAACACGCGGCGCGCGAAACTCGCGGTTTACTCCGCGACACCTCTTCCGGCATCCATTTTGTGTTTATGGCAAAATAGATAGTTCCGGACCACCGACCATGGCTAACCGTACCACTCTCGTTCCAGACAAGCCTACAAAGACCGCGGCAAAGTCGAATGGGCCCAAGCCGGCTCAACAAGCCGAACGCGAACGCGTCTTCGACCTCTTTCGCCAGTGGGGCTACTACGAATCGACTCTCGATCCCCTCGGCATCTTTGCCCCGCTGAAATTCCCCGATCTGCAGGACCTCTCCGGCGAATCCACGGACGAAGCCCGCCGCATCTACTCCGGCACCGTCGGCGTGGAATTCATGCACCTTCCCGAACCCGAGCGTCGCCGTTGGATCGCGGAGCGCGTGGAAGGCGTGCAGTCCGAAGTCAATCAACAGAAAACTCTCGAGCGCCTGGTTCGTGCTGATTTATTCGAGCAGGTTCTCCAGAATCGCTACCTCGGCAGCAAGCGTTTTTCGCTGGAAGGCAACACCTCGCTGATCCCGCTGCTCGATTCCATTCTTGATACCGCTGGCGAACGCGGCGGCCTGGAATCCGTCATGGCCATGAGCCACCGCGGCCGCCTCAGCGTCATGACACACATCGCCAACAAGTCGGCTCACGAAGTTGTCGCTGGCTTTGAGGATGTCGATCCACGCAGCGTTCTCGGCGCTGGGGACGTCAAATATCACGTTGGCGCCACGGGAACCTACACCACCACCAACGGCAAGTCCTTGAACATTCATCTTGTTTCGAACCCCAGCCATCTCGAAGCAGTCGATCCTGTCGCCATGGGCCGCACGCGCGCCAAGCAAACGCGCCAGGGCTTTCGCGGTGCGTACGTCGATCGCTCAAAAGAAGTGCGCAACCGCGTCTGGACCGTGGTCATGCATGGTGACGCTGCTTTTGCAGGTCAAGGCATCTGGGCGGAAACGCTGAATCTTGCCGATCTTTTTGCCTATACGGTGGGCGGCACCATCCACATCATCGTCAACAATCTCATCGGCTTCACTACCCGTCCTGCACAGGAACACTCCGCCCGTTTCGCCTCCGATCTTGCCAGGCGCCAAAGTGTCCCCATCTTCCACGTCAACGCCGAAGATCCCGATGCCGTCGTGCGCATCGGACGCCTCGCTGCCGAATATCGCGCGGAGTTCAATTCCGACGTGGTCATCGACCTGGTCGGCTACCGCCGGCACGGCCACAGCGAAGTGGACGATCCCACCATCACTCAGCCGCTACTCTACGAAGCCATCAAGAATCACCCGCCACTTTGGAAGATCTACGCGCGAAAAACTGGCATCTCCGCCGATGCTATCGCCGCCGGTATAAAGTCCGAATACGAAGAAGCCCAGCGCAAAGCCGGCAAACTCACCAAAATGCCGCACCTTCGCAAGCTTCCGGATTACTGGTCGCCCTATCATCACGGCAAATATTCCGCGGAGTATGAAGTCGACACCGGCCTTCCCCCCGAAAAGATTGCCGAAATTACCGATGGGCTCGTGCGCGTGCCCGAAAGTTTCCACGTCCATCCGAAAATCGTAAAACTCCTGGAACAACGCCGCGAAATGGGTCATGGCAAGCGGCCCTTCGATTACGGTTTTGCCGAATTGCTCGCGTATGGTTCGCTCGTTCTCGCGGGCACGCCCGTCCGTCTAACTGGCCAGGATTCTCAGCGCGGCACATTTAACCAGCGCCATGCCGTACTCGTGGACACGCTCGACGAGCACGACTACCTGCCCATCGGTCATCTTTCTCCCACGCAAGCCTTCTGCGAAATTCACAATTCCCCGCTTTCGGAAGCGGCCTGCGTCGGTTTCGAATACGGCTTCTCTCGCGACTATCCCGAAGCTCTGATTCTCTGGGAAGCGCAGTTTGGTGATTTCGCAAATGGCGCGCAAGTCATCATCGATCAATTCCTCAGCGCCAGCGAAGACAAGTGGAATCTCCCCACGGGACTGGTTCTTCTTCTTCCGCACGGTTACGAAGGCCAGGGCCCGGAACATTCCAGCGCGCGCATCGAGCGTTTCATGCAGCTCGCCGCAGAAGGCAACATGAACATCTGTCAGCCTTCCAACGCCGCGCAATATTTCCACCTGCTTCGTCGCCAGGCGCTACGCCCGTGGCGCAAGCCGCTCATTGTATTCACGCCGAAGAGCATGCTCCGTCATCCAGACGCCTCTTCGAGCATCGAGGAATTCTCCCGTCCGCGGTTTCTCACTCTCGTCCCGGACAACGAAGTGCAGGATGCTCACACCATCCTGATCGCCAGCGGGAAGGTCGGCCACGAACTCCGCGCCGAACGTCGCCGCCGCAAAGACACGTCCACGGCCATCTTTTTCCTCGACCAGCTTTACCCGCTGCCAAAGGCGGAAATCGCCGCCGCCATCGACGCGCATCCCAACGCGCGCGAAATCGTCTGGGTTCAGGAAGAGCCCGCCAACATGGGCGCTCTTTTCTACATTCTTCCGCGCCTCGAACGCATCGCGCAGGCCAAAAATCTCCGCGTCCGCTCGGTGAAGCGCTCCGCCAGTGCCAGTCCCGCCACCGGCTCCGCCAAAGCCCACGAACTCGAGCAAAAAACCCTAATCACCCTCGCGTTCGGAACCTCCACCACCTCATAGTCTGGCCTCGGCTGTGTAGCGGCCGCCTTCTGAGGCGGGCGCATTTGTTTCTCTCTTGTGCTTTCTCTTCCGGTGGTCGGATCTGGATTTCAGGCGGGCGCCGCACCCTGCTCGTCCTGAGCATCGAAGGGCGGTTTTCAGTGTGCGGGTTTTGATTTTCGTCTCTAAACCCAGCACACCTAACAACGGGAAGGCACGACTTCAGTTCACCCTGAGCTTCGAAGGGCCGTGCCGTAAGCTCTTCCAATTCCACCGTGCCTGAGCGCCGGAGGTGCGCTTTTTGTGATTCCCACACCGATACTTAACTCCCTCCATAAGCCTTCTGACCTGCCGTTCCAAATTGGAATTATTCATTGCGCGGACGTTGCCGCTTTGTTACGCTCGCGGTCAAATTTCCAGTCTCACAGGAGCCCCGAATGGCATTTTGCAAAGCATGTGGTCAAGAAATTGGCACGGCAACTTTCTGCCCCAAGTGTGGTGCGAGCCAGTCGCCCACGGCTTCGCCGGTAGCTGCCGCGCCGGTCACCGTTTCCGCCGAAGGTCTTCAGGAAAACGTGGCTGGACTTCTGTGCTACGTCCTGGGTTGGCTTACGGGAGTCATCTTCCTATTGATTGACAAGCGGCCGTGGGTGAAGTTTCAAGCTGCCCAATCCATCGTTGTTTTCGGCGGACTCACCGTGATACGCATCGGGCTGCTTTTTATGAATGGCTTTCTCGGCGGAATGATCGGCTGGACAATTCTGGGCGGACTGAGCCTGCTTATCGGACTTCTCGGCTTTGTGCTTTGGATTCTGCTGATGGTTAAAGCTTATAAGCACGAGACATTTCGCGTGCCCATCGCGGCGGACATCGCGGACAGCATCGCAGGCACCAAGTAGCCACAGGCTGCGGGTAAATTGCTATGCGTGAAGATGGTAGTACCCCTCTTCGCGAATCAGGTTCACTTTCACGCCGAAAAGTTGCGTCAGCAGTTCATTAATCAGGACGCGTTCCTTTGGCCCATCCGCCAGGACGCGTCCTTTTTGCAGCAGCACCACCCGTTCGATCTCCGGAATGATCTCGGACACGTGGTGTGTTACCAGCAATATCCCCAGCTCCATTCGCGCCAGTTCGCGCATCGTTTCCCGCAACTCCACCTGCCCGCCAATGTCCAGCGCGTTTCCCGGCTCATCGAAAAGCAGCGTCTGCGGGTCGTGCACCAGCGCCCGCGCAATCAGCGTGCGTTTCGCTTCACCAGACGACATCGCCGCCACCGGGCGCTCCGCCAGATGACTCACGCCCAGCCGTTTCAGGGCAGCCGACGCCTTCTCTCTCTGCTCCGGCAGTGTTTGATGATTCGGGAAAATGCGCGTGCTGCTAAAGAATCCGGAAAGCACCACGTCAATCCCCGTCGCGTCCGTCGAGCACGCTGCCAGCAAGTCCGGCGAAACGATTCCCAGCATCGAGCGCAGCTCGAAAATGTTCCACAAACTTCGCCCCAGGATACTCACCCGGCTCGTCTCCCTCGCCAGCGGATAGCACTCTCGCGTGATCACTTTGATTAGCGTGGACTTCCCCGAACCGTTCGGCCCGAGGATGCAGATATGCTCGCCCTGCGCCACCTGCAACGACAATTCTTCCAGCCCGACGTTGTCTCCCCGCAACACGGTAATGTTCTGCAGGTCCAGAAGCAGGCTCTTATCGTTTTTCATCGATTTCCAAATTACTCGACACGAGGCGGAGGAGCAAATCGCGGCAAACAACGCGGGTGCCGCGCCCTACGATTTTCCGGGTGCGGGTTTGGCTTTTGTTTTCTTAGATTCCCAAGCCCGCGCCTCATGCCGGTGAGGGATCGGGTTTCGCGACTGTGTAGCGGCCGCCTTCTGAGGCGGGCGCCTTTCGTCCTTTTGAAGCCGCATTTACAAGGAAATGGGAGGAGTTTGTCGTTCCGAAGGGAATGTCTTCAAAAAAAAGGAGGCGAAAACGTGAGTTTCCGCCTCCCGGGGTGAGGTGGGGTACTGCGATACAAGTCCCGGTCCAGCGCAGCGGAACTACCGAAGTACGGCAGTTCTGCGCCTTCCATCCATGAAAGCCTTGCTTTCCCGTTAGAAGACTTACCGGACCAAGCCTTGCCTTTGTCCGTTTTCTAACACTCCCCACCGGGGGTGTCAACCAAAAAAGCCTGATTCAAAGGACCTGAATATTTATTTATGTGTACGTTCCAGAAGGCTATCGGGACGGCCCTTCGCCGATTCTGTCCACAACCCGCGATACTGGCCCCATGTAGGGCCGGCGGCTTTAGGCCGCCCCCTTCCGCCTGGTCTGGCTGCCTACCGCCGGTGTGCTAACTCCCACGGTGCCGAATAGCCCCCTTCGTCCATCTCGTCGGGCAAGGCCGCCCCCTGACACGCCAGCATCATCGGCGAAAACCGTCTTTGCAAGCTTGGTAAGCAGTTGGAATCCACATTATGGACGGAAAGGCGAAATTCACCCCTGGGGCCCCATTCCACACGATCCGTGCCTCGCAAGCGCTTCTGAAGGAACGATCCGATTCCTTCCAATAGACGGTCCATTGCCTCTTGGTCCAGCCGCTCTGTGACGGCTTGCAAGTTTCTGAGCGTGACCCGAATCTCGATCTATGAAGTCATCGCACCCTCCCACTCTTGCTCGCGATCAAGTTCCGGCTCCGTTCGTGCATTGGTCTCCACAGGAACACGTAGACCCATTCCGCGAACGGTTTTTCACTGAACTCAATTGTACGGAGAGCCGCGAGGTCCGCTACAGGAAGGGACTCAAGGTATTCGGGCGTATATCTCTTTTGTCAAGAGTACTTCTTATGTTAATTCCCTAATCTGCCGAAGAAAGGCCTCTGGCGCGTCGCAACGAAAACGCGATCAGGCCCGCAATCAGCCCCCCAACAATCACTACACCTTCCCAGACTAACCCCGCGGCCAGCACCAGCGTTCCGGGTGCGCCAAACGGCGCCAACAGCCCCACCAGTGCTGCTTCTCTTACTCCGATTCCGCCTTGCGTCAACGGCAGAACCGCCGCCAACTTCGCCAGGGGCCATGCGAAAAACCACACGCGCAACGGCAAAAATAGTCCACAGGAAATTGCCAGCAGCGCAGTAAGCGTCAGGAATGTGGTTTGAATTCCAGTTCCGAGTAGCCACCCGAAGAAGAGCACATGCGGTTTCTGCGACACGGTGCGCAGCGCGAACTTCAATCGCGCCAACCGCCGCCGAAACCGAAACGACCTGCCTCGCAGCAACAGCCCGCGCAAAAAAACAATCGCCACCGTGGCAATAGCCACGACAATCGCCATGATCGGGAGAACTCGCTCAGCTTGCCAGCGCAGCGCTGCTGGAACAGATCCCGGCAGCAAGACCAACCCCACGCCCACTAACCCCGCTTGGGCTAGCACGTCCAGAAAGCGGTCCGCCACGTTTCCCGCCAGCACCGCAGCGGGGTTTGGACTGCGGCGCAAACCAACCGCCAGACGCACCACGTCGCCGCCAATAATGGATGGAAGAAATAACGTCCCAAACAAGCCGCCCGCATAGCACTCTGCGCTGGTCGAATAATCCAGCTGTGCTCCCGCGGCGTTCACCACCATGCGCCACTTCATGGACCCGACCGCGTGTGCCAGCAAGTAACCGGCGAGAATCAGCACAAACCGGGTAAACGGCAGCCTGCGAAGCGAGTCCTTCAATTGTTCCCAAGGGAGAAAATGCAACAGTGCCGCTAGCACCGCGAGCGCCGCCAGCCAGCGAAGCGCGATCACCTGCCAGCCTCGCAATCTGTATTTATTTTGATGGGCTCCTTGCATTCGATTTCGGTGGCCGGTTAGCTGCAGAAAATGTCGTTTATTTTGGCGGCCAGTTGGAAGTCCAGCAGGCTGATTCCCTGCACGCTGTGTGTGTTCAGGTCGATCACCACTTTGTTCCACACGTTAAACCATTCCGGGTGATGATTCATCGCTTCCGCGGTCAGCGCGACTTGCGTCATCTTTCCAAACGCCGCGACGAAATCCTTGCACTCAAACGCGCGGTGTAATTTCCCGTTCACCAGGCTCCAGCCTTTTGCCTTGGGTAATTCTTGTTGAATTTCTGCGTCACTCAGTTTTTTCGCGCCCATGTTCCTCTCCCTCGGGTCTCAGCCGACCTCATTATGCGTCGCCAGAGGAACAACCAGCAACAATTCCGCAGCCGCCGATCTGGGGCAGCCCGCTTCGCGTTGTTTCTTTTTGGTAGAGGGTCAGTCTACGATTGGCGCGTCTACCGAGACCTGGCTTAGTTATCAGACGTTGTCCAATAACCATTCGAATTTTCTTTGTAGCCAGCCACGACTCCGTTCCGCTGCAACATTGGGAGCCATAGGAGGAAGTAAGTTCAGGAGCGATTGTGATGCGCCACGGAACACTGCAAGGTCCTCATCGATACGAATCGGACGAATACGAGTGAACTGAACGAAGGTCGGAATACAACTCCGACAATACGGAAAATCAAACGTGTAGCGTGTGCCAAAGGCGGATTGCAAGACCAAATAGAGAAGGTCGGTCAATGGCGGCAACACCCACCAGATGTCGGGGGGACCGAATCTCCTGTGGACTACGTTGCCTGCAGCCGGATTGCCGCACACTACGCACACGTCGGGAAGCGAAGCGCCCATTTGAAGCACCAAGAACGCGCGGTCGCGATATGCGTTTCGCAACGCCCCGGACTGTTCACTGAACGGTATTTCCATCATTAAATTGACCTGAACGCGCAAGTCAGTACACAGAATGTTACGCCAAATCGGCTAGGTCCTGGTTGTCGGGTTACCCCAAACTGGCCCATTCACCTTGCCTCTCGTCCAATTGATTGGAGTACGAAATTCCAGTACGCTTATCGTTTCGCTTCATGCGGATTTCCGCGCAGTAGTGCTTCGCGCCCGAAGAGAACGGAGTTGCCCGTGAAAAAGAGAATTCGTGCCATACAATACGGAATCGGCCCTATTGGCGCGTCCATAGCCAAACTGCTTCGCGAAAAAGACAGCGTGGATATCGTCGGCGCCATTGATAACGACCCCGCCAAAGTGGGCCGCGATCTGGGCGAAGTTATCGGCGCCTCGGACGCACCCTGGGGCGTAAAAGTCTCCGGCGATGCGCGCGGCATACTCGAACAATCCGCCGACATCGTCATGCATACCACTTCGTCATCTCTTCCCAAGGTGATGGATCAGCTTCTGGCCTGCCTGGATGTCGGCTCCTGCGTGGTCTCCACCTGCGAAGAACTTTCCTATCCGTACCGCACTTACCCCGACCTCGCCGCAAAACTGGATAAGGCCGCCAAGGAATCTGGCGTCGCTCTCGTTGGCACCGGTGTCAATCCCGGCTTCGTCATGGACAAAATGGTCATCACGCTGGCGGCTGTCTCGCAGCGTATCGAACATGCCAAGGCTCTGCGTATCGTGGACGCTTCCAAACGCCGCCTTCCGCTGCAAAAAAAGATTGGCGCAGGAATGTCTGTCGAGGAGTTTCGTTCCAAGGTGCAGGAAGGCGTGATCAAACACGTCGGCTTGCCGGAGTCCGTTGCCATGGTCGCGGACAGCCTTGGCTTGCCCGTCGATGAAATCACGGAGACCATCGAGCCTAAAGTCGCCACCGAGCGCGTGCAGACGGAATTTCTAGCCGTCGAAAGCGGACAAGCTGCCGGCGTTCACCAGATCGCTCGCGGCCTCTATGCTGGAAAAGAATTGATCTACATGGAACTTCAAATGTACGTCGGCGCCAAGGATCCCGCGGACACCATCGAACTTACCGGCCATCCCAACATCAGCCTGGTCATTCCCGGCGGTTCGCATGGCGATATCGCCACCGCTTCCGTAGCGGTCAACTCCATACCGGCAATTTTGGAGGCACCGTCAGGCCTGCGCACCTCGCGCGACCTTCCAATCGGCTTCTTCCCACCGCGCTCCCTAAAATAATCCGCGCCATAATTCGGGTCGTACCCCGTTTTCTTGTGTAGGGACGGCCTTCTGCCTGCCCTGACGAGGGAAGGGAGGCCGTCCGCCAATGCAACCACGCGCACGTCTCATGATGCATGCAACGAGCATGAGGAGGAGGCTGTCCGGGCAGAAAAATGTCGGCGCGCCGTAGGTGCGACACCATTTGCACGCGCCTCGCGATGAGTCTTATCAACCTCTACTTCTCCCAGAATTTCATGATCGCGGAATAATCCAAATCTTCCTTCGCCTGACCCTTCACATAGCTATAAACTTCCCGCGCGGCCGCCGTTGTCGGCAGCGCCACGCCCAACTGATTTCCCAAATCCAGTAGCAACCCCAGATCCTTGTGCATCAATCGCAACGGAAAGCTCGGTTTGTACTCGCCCTTCAACATCAACGGAGACTTCACGTCCAACACGCCCGATCGCGCCATCGTCGATTGCATGACCTCAACAAGTTTCTCTCCCGAGAATCCCGCCTTCCGCACAATCGCAATCGCCTCCGCCATGGCATCCACCTGCAGCGCCAGAATCCCGTTCATTGCCAATTTCACCGTTTGTCCCGCGCCATTCGGCCCCAGGTGAAACCATTTCTTCCCAAGCACTCCAAGAACCGGCTCCGCTTCGCGCAAAGTCTCCGCGTCTCCGCCCACCATGAACACCAGATTCCCTTCGCGCGCTCCCCAATCTCCGCCAGTAACCGGCGCATCCAGAAACCGAACGCCCGCCCCGCTACACGCCGCCGCAATCTTCTTCACCAGCGCTGGCGAGATGGTGCTCGAATCGATATACACGCTGCCTCGCCGCAACCCTTGCAACGCGCCGTCATTTTTCCCTTCGTGTCCCCAAAGCACTTCTTCCAGAGCCGGCGGATCGCTGACAATCGTGAACAGGATATCGCTGGCTTCGGCTACTTCCTTCGGCGAGTTCGCCAGTTTCGCGCCGCCAGCCACCAGGTCTTTTGCACGCGACGCAGTCCGGTTCCAAACCATGACCGTGTGCCCGGCCTTCAACAAATTCATTGCCATCGGTTGACCCATCAACCCCAGGCCGATAAAACCAATCTTTCGTTTTGCGTCCGCTGCGCTCACACTCATCCTCCATGAATCCATCCGCGCCAACATTCCTGCCGCGTCTACCGCGCAGAAATTGTAGCGGATTCTGTTCGCGAATGTCGCCAAACAGACGGCCGCATACACGGCTAACGGATGCTGCAGGACTTAGATTGGTTTCGGACGCGAGAGGGAAGGGATCCCGGGCACGCCGGTGCTCGTTGCAGAAGATGAAGAGCCCGCTGCGGCTGCAAATCTCTTCTGCGCAGGCGCTTCAACTTCGAAAGAAGCAACTTCCGGGACTTCAGACTTAATTGTTTCTTCAATATGGTGAATGTATGGGTAAGGAATTTCCCAACGGAAATAGTTACGCTTGCCGTCCATTTCGACATGCTGTTCCAGGAAAATAGAGCGGCCGCAATCTCCAACAAATGTTCCGCAAGCAACCAACAAGACATCACCGACGCGGTATTGCACCGTCACCGTTCTGCCTAGAAAACTTGAGTAAGGCGCCATCTACCATGAGTTTCGGCGGGGGCAAGTAGAGGGTCAATAGTACCCGGGGCCTGTTACCGAAAAGATTGTGGATATCCTAAGGGAAAAACTTTAGCCTGCGTCCGCGACCTTCGATAGGTCGCAGGACACTGCCGATCTTAACGCGAGAAATCGGAGACTACCGCTTCGGCAGCTCGCCGCCCGCTTGCCATGGCTCCCTGGATTGAGGCGCTGTCCCGGTGGTCGCCACAGACGTAAACACCCGGGCGGACGCGCACTGGCCTCTCTGGCGGCTCAAGAGCCCCTACATATTGCTGTGGTTGCGCGTGCACGATGCTATAACTGCGCAGGAACTGCCAGTTGCTCGCCACCTTGCCAAACCAGTTCTTCATCTGGGCTATGATGAACCCGCTCAACTGCGCTTCCGTTAGTTTGTGTACTCCCAGGACTGTCGCCGACACCAGGTGCTTGTTCTTCGGGGCGTAAGACGGCGCCACCTGGCTGATAACCGCAAAATTGTTCACCGGTCCCGCCCCATCGCCGTTCAGGACCAGGGTAGGAGACGTTACCGGCGGCTCCGGCGCGGAGTAATAGAAGCACGAAACGCTACGCGATGCAGGCTCCACTTCCCCCACCAGATGCGCTGCCGAGGGGCCTTCCGCGGCGATCACAATCGCTTTCGCGCGGAGTGTCTCGCCCCCCGCCAACGTCAACTCATTCCCGTGCAACGCCTCTGCCTTCGTCTGCAAGCGAACAAAACTTCCAGAGATTTTCTCCGCAATTTGCTTCGGGATGGCGCCCATTCCATCGGATGGCAACACGGTATCGCCTTCCGACATCATCTTGAAAACAAACTCAAACATCCGGCTCGAGGACTTTAGTTCCGGATCCAGCATGATTCCTCCGAGAAACGGCCGGAAGAACCGGTGAATCATTTCCTTAGAAAATCCTTCTGCCACCAACGCATCTTTCGTGGACCGTTCGGGACGACTGAAAATTTGCTCGAGAGACAGATGCATTACGCGGTTTCGCAGTCGCGCAATGCGCAACTTATCCATGAACGATCCAAACTCCGATTGCAGCGCAACTTTCCACATCCCAGGACTTCTCCAAGGGTCCACCAGTTCGTTCATCCGGCCGGCGTACCAGGAAAGCGCTCCGGGCGTGAACGCTTTCAAGGCCAGCTTTTTGTAATTGAGGATTCGCTTGGCCTCGGGATATGCGCTCAATAACACCTGGAAGCCGCGATCCAGTACAAATCCGTCTACGTCATCCGTTCGTACCCGCCCTCCGATGCCGTCGGAGGCTTCCACAATCTGAAAGGAGACACTCGCCTCCTGCAAGCGACGCGCGCAGCAAAGTCCAGCGAGTCCTGCGCCAACAATCAGAACGTCCGGACCATTCGGCATTCGGCTGTTTTCCTTGGGTGAAGCGATACAGCGGTCCGGCGAGGCACCGGCCAAGCAGATATCCTGCGGCATCCAGTACACGCAACGCAAGCGTATTAGAAGGCGATTCTCGGCCGGCCCCGTCCGAAGTTAGCTTGAGCTCTGGGCTCCCGAGAGGAGCGTCCAGAGCGCTTCGGAAGGCAAGACCGATCGAGTAACAATCAGCAAACAGCCGCCATCTCTAGATAGTCTGGCCGGTCGGAAACGAGTTTGTTGCGAAAGGATTTTTTGATTCCATTATTCTGAATTAGAAATGTGCCGGGCATGCGTTCCACGTCTCCCGCAGGTGCTCCCGCCCAATGCCCCTGAAGCCAGGCGATCAGCATACGCACAATACTTTCGTAATTGAGATATTGATGCCAGTTAGCGCGTAACAAGCCAAACGTTTGATAGAGTTCGCCCGAGGGATCGCCAATTCGCGATACATCTTCCAGTTTATGTTGGCCGAAATACTTGCGCGCCTTCTCGTCGCTGTCGGCCAGATGTACAAACGCCAGCCGGGTACCAGTTGCCTCAATCTTTCCCCGAAGTTCACTCAGCTCGGCGACCGCCTCGCGGCAAAACGTTCAACCAAAATGCCGCAAGAAAACTAACAGTACCGGTTGTTTGCCGCTCAGGCTGCCCAGTGTTTCCCCGTATTGCGTCTGGTACTTGTTCATCAGCTCCGGGCTGATCGTCTTGGCCGCCATTCAATTGCCAGCTTTCTTCGCGCAGTCTTTCAGTATCCGCGCGGTCGCGTCTGGCGCATATTTCTGTATGTACTTTTTCACGGAAACCTTGCGCGCGGTATTTTCCGAGCTCATGTAGCGAATCATGCCGAACACCGGGCGCACCGGCGGCCACGGCCGGTCGTACCTTCCCAGCACCCAGAAAATGCCGCTGTACGAATTCGGATTGCGCCCATCGAGGCCGTATTTGTTGTTCAAGTGGATCAAGATCTCCGCGGCTTCCTGCGGACTGCGCGTCCACTGCAGGATTTTCTTGCCCCACAGCATGCGCAAGTAATTGTGAATACGCCCTTCCCGTACGAGTTGTATTTGCGCGGCGTTCCAAAGTGCGTCATGCGTTTGTGCTGCTTCAAATTCTTCGAGCGTATATAGATGATCGCGCTCGTCTTTCGTATGTTCCGCCAGCGTCTTCTTCACCCACTCGGGAAGCGATTCGAATTTGTCGTAGTCCGCGCGGTGCGCGGCAAAGTTGTAGCCCACCTCGCGCCAGGTGATCAACTCATCCAAAAAACTCTCCGCCGATGGGCTCATGTTCCACCAGCCTTCGCGGCTTCCATTGCTGCGCAGCCCAAGTTTTTCCTGTTTCCATTTCTCCCGACGCGCCAGCTCCGCAAAGACTTCATGTACCGAAAGATGGCCGAAATGAAGAAAAGGAGAAAATCCGCTGGCAACATCAAGTTCTGGTTCATTGCGTTCCTTGCCGTAAAGCGCCAGTTTCTTTTCAAAAAACTCATTCATCTTTGCAAGAGCGCTGCAGTGCCCTCCCCGAAGGGGCGCCGGCTTCACGGAATGATCTATAGGCAAGGCGTTCAGAAACCCCGCTTCGCCGGAAAGCAGCTTCTGCGAAGCGGCCGGCCAATTTCTCGAAATGACGCGGGGAATCTCCGCTCCTGCGGCAATTTTCGTCGTTTCCAGCGGATTTGCGTGCGGAAATTCCTGCAAATGCGTGGAAAGCTCCTTTTGCAGGAAACGCCGGAAATCGAAAGCTCGTAAAGCCACTTGTTTCGTGGCATAGATTGGCAGCAAACCGTTGGAATCGACGGATTCCAGTAATACTGGCATCTTTCGTGCCGCGCCAGCGACCATGCGCGGCAGAAAAAAGCAGGGAAATTCATCAGTGACAATCACGCATGCCCGTTCGGCGAAAGCCGCTAGCAAACCCTTGCCCGCGCCAGGGACCGGCTCAACGTACGCAAAATAGCGAAGCTGCAACTCCTGGCATTCGCGCGCATTCTCCGCCATGCCATCCAGCACAAAACGGTGAAGCCGGTCACTTGCCCATTGGTAGTCAATCCGCAGCGCTTCAAAAATCAGCAGAGGTTTCTGCAGCGATTCGCAATATTCCAGCGCACGATCCAGCGCGAAATTGTAGCTAAGCCGCCGATTCGCGATCATCCAATACAGGACGTAGTCGCGGCCCGCTCGCACGGTTTGCTCATTCTGCTTTCGGATGCGTATTGCAGGTACTGCAGACAAAACGCCCTCCTGCTGGCGAGCCTCAAGTTCGACCAACATTCCTTCGATCGGGATGTTTCTTGACATTTTCCGGAGGCAGGATAGAGTCTGCCTGCCACTCGAAATAACAAAAATCCCGGAGAAACGCCGATGCGACGCGTATCGATCCTGCTGCTTTCCAGCTTGTTACTGTGGGCGCGGGTTGACGGACAAGGACAGAAGCCACCCGACAAGACGTATGTCCTGAAAGCGGCTCGGCTGTTTGATGGTAAGGGAAATAGCGTCGTTACGCCAGGCATTGTGGTGATTACCGGCAACAAAATCGTGGCCGTAGGTTCCGCCGCACAAATTCCGCAGGGAGCGGAAATTCTGGATTTCGGCGATGCTACGTTGCTGCCCGGTTTTATGGATGCGCACACGCATCTTACGTTCCCGTACAGCGACGACTACAAGCAGGCCGAGCTGGATACTCTTCGCAAGCCGATCCCGGAGCAAGCCATACATTCCACCGTCAATGCGCGAGTCACGCTCATGGCGGGTTTCACAACCGTTCGCGACGTTGGTTCCGCGAATTACATGGATGTGGGATTGCGCAACGCTATTCGTAACGGCGACGTGATTGGTCCGCGCATGTTGGTGACCGTGCATGCACTCGGTTCCACGGGCGGGCATTGCGACGATCAGGCCGGGTATCGCGAGGGGTTGTTTGGCCACGAAGGCGGACCACTCGAAGGCGTCATCAACGGCCCGGATCAAGCGCGTTACGCCGTGCGGCTGGACCATAAATACGGCGCGGACATTATCAAAGTCTGCGCGTCCGGCGGCGTGCTTTCTCCGACCGATGATGTGGATACGCCGCAGCTAACACAGGAAGAACTAAACGCCATAGTCGATGAAGCTCACGCACTTCGCCGAAAGACCGCTGCGCACGCGCACGGTGCCGAAGCCGCCAAACGCGCCATTCGCGCGGGAATCGATTCCATTGAGCACGGAAGTTTTATGGACGACGAAGCGCTGGACATGATGAAGCAGCGCGGCACGTACTTTGTGCCAACATTGATGGCCATTCAGGGACTTCAAGAACAGTTTGATCGCGGCGTTGCCGTGCCGCCGGCCATTGCTGCCAAAGCGCGTCTCGCAATCGCAGCGTCGCACATCACTTTTCAGAAAGCCCTCGCCAAGGGCGTCAAAATTGGACTCGGAACGGACGCCGCGGTTTACCCGCACGGCCGCAATGCCGAGGAGTTCCATCAAATGGTGGACCTGGGGATGAAGCCCGTCGACGCGTTGAAAGCCGGAACGTCCGCCGACGCGGATTTGCTTGGACTCTCCGATAAGCTGGGCTCTCTGGAGCCCGGCAAATTAGCCGATGTGGTTGCCGTGCCCGGCGATCCCATCCAGAATATTCGGCAGACCGAGCACGTCTTCTTCGTGATGAAAGAAGGCACGATTTTCCGGAATGATCGCGTAAGCGCAACTCCGCCGCACTGAAGGTCGCGTGAAGTTGTTTGAGGGTCTTCCATGAGCGAGCTGCAAAGCATTATCCAATCCGCGTTTATCAGCGAATATCGCAATCGAGCGGCAGAGCTCCATCGTTGGGTGGACCCGCTATCGCTGGAACAGTTTTGGACGAATCCATTCCACTACGGCAATAGCGTCGGCCATTTGCTGCTGCACCTTACCGGCAACATGCGTTACTACATCGGTACGCAGATCGCCGGCACCGGGTATGTTCGCAATCGCGATCTGGAGTTCACTGACCCAACAAAGCATCCCAAGGTTGAAATCGTTTCGCGCTTCGATCGAACCATCGACATGGTCGTCGCAACGCTGGAAGCGCAGTCCGCCACCGATTGGGCGTTACCGTATTCGGCGGAACTCGAACCGGATGCCAAGGATCGCTTCACTATTTTTCTACGCTGCGCCTCGCATCTCTACCATCACGTTGGCCAAATCAATTATTTGAGCCGGCAACTCATGTTGAGCGCCTGAAATCTACGTTTCGAGCTTGTAGCGCGTGGACGCCAGCCGGTACATGCGCCTCCACAACAGCCGGTTGATGAGCACCACCACCGTCGCCATGATCAGCGTGGACGCCAGTAACAAATCAAAATGCCCCGCGTCGCTGGCGCGGCTGATTGTGCTGCCCAGGCCCGGCGCTTCCACGATGCTTCCCTTGAAATGAAAATACTCGGCCACGATGCTCGCGTTCCACGCGCCGCCCGACGCCGTCACCAGTCCGGTCACTAGATAAGGAAAAATCCCAGGAAGAATTAGCCGCCGCCAGCGGTCCACGCTGCTGAATCGAAAGACGTGCGCCGCTTCTTTCAAATCCGTGGGGATGGCCATGGCTCCGGCAATCACGTTGAACAGGATGTACCACTGCGTTCCAAGCAGCATCAGCATCATGGCGGCAATTTCTACTCCGCCACGCAGCTTGATCAAGAACAGCAGGATCACGGGGAACAACGCGGTCGCCGGAATGGAAGCGGCAAGTTGCACCAGCGGTTGCATGACGCGCGCAAACCGCGGGCTGAAACCAATGGCTACGCCGACCGGGATGGTCCACAGCGCTCCAATAATCAGTGCCAGATTTACGCGCAAAAACGTGATGCCCGCGCTTCGCAACAGCAGGTAGTAATCCTGGACCCGCAGATGCGATAGTTCTCCAATCACTCGGTAGACTCCGTAGACCACCGCCACAACGCCCAATCCCGCGAAAAACCAACCCAGCCGTCTCCGTGGCTTCGCCCCTTGCGAAGCGCCAATCGTTGCCGCCGCACGCTTTGCCCCGCTGGCAAACCGCGCCGTCAGCCAGTTGAATACCGGATGCAGAAGACGGCGATACATTCGAATCAGAAACGATTCGCGGCGAATGAAATTCAGTAAAGAATTCTCGGCTGCCCCGCTACTCTCTACCTGTTCAAACTTGAATTTGTCCGCCCATGCAATCACCGGCCGCCAGATCAGCTGATCCATCAGCACGATCACCGCAACCATCGTGGCCAGTCCCCACAACATCGCGCGCGTGTTTCCGTTGCTCGCTGCGGTCTGCAGATACGAGCCAAGTCCAGGCAACCGAAAGTCCTTATCCCCGAGCACGAACATCTCGCAGGCCATCAGGAAGAACCAGCCGCCGGCCACGGACATCATGGAGTTCCAGACCAGGCCAATGGTGGAGAATGGCAGATCGAGCTCGACAAATCTTTGCCAGCGGCCAAACCGGTAAATGATGGCGGCCTCGCGAAGATCGCGCGGAACAGTTTTCAGCGAGGAGTAAAAACTGAACGCGATGTTCCACACCTGCCCCGTAAAGATCAAAATAATGGAGCCTAACTCCACGCCAAGTTGGCGGCTGGGAAATAACGCGACCATCGCCAGCATTACCCCGGGAAGAAAACTCAACACCGGAATGGATTGCAGAATATCCAGCAGCGGAATGAGAATAATTTCCGCTCGTTTCGATTTTGCAGCGGTGTAGCCATAGGCCAGCGCGAATAACAGGCTCAGCACATACGCGACCAGAATCCTAACCAGCGAGTAAAGCGCGTACAGCGGCAGGCTGCGCGGATCCTGCGATATCGCGGACTCTACCTTCACCGGCCCGAGCCACGAGCGCCCGATGGAGTACAACCCGAAGATCGCCGCAAACACTCCGGCGAACACCGCGATGTCGATCAAAAATGCGTAAGCCCAGCGTGAACCGGCGGGCCGCTTGCCAGCGGGCGGAAGCGGAGTTTGATGTGCGGGAAGGGGAGCGGGAGAGGGCACGTGCGAGTTAGGCCTCGGTGAGCGTCAGTTTTCCGGTGGCTGCGTCGTAATCGAAAATCTCCGCGTAGCGGCCCCACTGGATCGCTGTTTCCAATTGGCGCCGCGCCTCATCTTCGCTGAAATGCTCGTCAAGCAAGTCCTGGAAAAATTCCGCCGGCAGCGTTCGATTCGCCTTGGCTTTCAGAGCCTGTTCCATCTGCCGCAGCAGCGGAACGTTGGACAGCGCCGCGTGCCGGAAGATCGCTTTGCGCTCCTGAATATCACCTTGCGCAAAGGCCTGTCCCTCCGGCGTAATGATCGCCACCCCATCCGCCAGCTTCAGCATTCCCAGCAACACGGCGGTGTCCACAGTTGGAAGCAGCGCGTCTACTTCCAGGCTCAACTCATCCGCAAGCGCTTTCAAATCTGCACGACCGCTTTGGTCCGCCAGGATTTCCAGCAAGCCCGCCATGCCGCCGGGCCTGGTATGCGGCAGCATCAAGATGCGGCGGCGTTCCGCGTTTTCGGCGCTCTGCCGAGTCTCCGCCGGTAATTCCGGGTGATCCTGTTTTGTCAGGGCACGATAGATCAGGTCCACCAGTTGCACGAAACGCGGATCTTTGCGGTCCCGGTAATGAGGAATGTCTACGTTGAACTGCGCGTGAATGTGTGCCGGATTGCGTCCCAGCACGATGATACGGTCCGCGAGGATAACAGCTTCCTCAATGTTGTGGGTAACGATAAAGATCGCTTTCGTGGGAATCTTCTTCTCCATCCACAAATCCAGCAACTCACCGCGCAGCGTTTCCGCCGTCAGCACGTCCAACGCGGAAAATGGTTCGTCCATGAACAGCACTTCTGGCTCGACAACCAAAGCTCGCGCCACACCTACGCGCTGCTTCATTCCGCCAGAAAGCTCCTTGGGATACGCGGACTCGAAGCCGTCCAGTCCCACCGCATCGATAATTCGAAGAGCACGCTTGTGACGCTCCATTTCCGCGATGCCACGCGCTTCCAGAGGCGCCTCGACATTTTGAATTACCGTCAGCCACGGGAACAGCGCGAAACTCTGAAACACGATGGAAACGTTGGGCGCTTCGCCGCTTACCGGATGTCCATGCCAATAGACGGTGCCGGCGGACGTCGGCGAAAGACCCGTCAACATGCGCAGCATTGTGGATTTGCCGCAACCCGAAGGTCCAAGCAACGCAATAATCTGTCCAGGGTACACTGCCAGGTCGGTGGGCGCGATTACCTGGATCCGGCTGCCATCCGGTTGAGGATAGAATTTTTCCAGCTTTCGCGCTTCAATGATGGGTTCGACGCCTGCTGTTACGATGCTCATAATCGCGTGTATTATCGCTCAGTTTTCTCTAGGCCAGCAGGTAAATGAACGGCGCAATTCACAATCGGAAGGGTTCCCTGGAGAAGTTCGTTACAATTCCATGAACACGCCATGACAGTTTCTGATCCAGGCGCCGTCGCCAGCCCAAAGCGACGTGTGCCACCGCTCCTGATCGCTTTCCTGCTCTCGCTCTTGGTTTCCCTGGCGATTGTCTCCCCCTATTTTGTCCGCGGCACAGCCTCCGGCCATGACTTCGAATTCCACGTGGCCTCCTGGCAAGACGCAGCCTTTCAGTGGAAGGAAGGCACGTTCTATCCTCGCTGGACCGCGTTGACGAATCACGGCTTCGGCGAGCCGAGGTTTATCTTTTACCCGCCACTTTCGTGGATTATCGGCGCGGCGCTGCTTCGCATCGTCCCGGGGCCGTGGGCGGTGGTCCTCTTCGTTATCTTGACCGAGACTCTCGCTGGGATTTCGGCGTTCCTGCTTCTAAGACGTATGGTGGGGGAACGCGCAGCTTTGTTTGGCGCCCTGTGTTACGCGGCGAACCCCAATTTTCTGCTGATAACGTACATTCGCAGCGATTTTGCGGAGCAGTTGGCGTGCGCCCTTTATCCCTTGCTGTTCCTCGGCGCGCTTCGCGTCAGCAATCTACTTGAAGATAAAGCTTCGTGCTCGCGGAAGTTGACAGCGTTTGCTCTGCCGTTCGCGGCAATTTGGCTCAGCAATGCCCCGGCCGCCGTCATCGCCACGTACTCCGCGGCGTTAATTTTCGCGTGGGCCGCCTTTTCGTCGCGTTCGTGGAGAGTTGCCGTTCGCGGCGCGTGCGAATTGGCTCTTGGTTTTGGTCTCACTGGGTTCTACCTGGTTCCCGCGATTTACGAGCAGCGCTGGGTCAATATCTCGCAAGCGCTTTCGTCCGGCTTACTGCCCTCGGAGAACTTTCTCTTCACGATGCTTAAGGATGTGGACCACAACTGGTTCAACTTGATCGCTACCACCTCCGCACTGGGCATGATGATCCTCTGCGCTCTGGCTGCTCTCGGATCTGGTTGTTTTGCTTCATCCAGTAGCGGGCGAACCGGGAAATATGCAGTCCCGCGTGTGCTTCTTGTGCTTGCCGCGTTCGCTTCGTTTCTGATGGTACGTTTCAGCTCGCCATTGTGGAATATTTTGCCAAAACTCCGCTTCGTTCAGTTTCCCTGGCGTTGGATGTCTGTCGTTGGCTTGTTGTCTGCCTGCTTTCTCGCTTTGGCGGCCGATAGGAAGCGATTCGCGATGTGGGTTTCGGCATTTCTCCTGTTAATCATTCCGCTGTCCGTTTTATTTTTACGGAACGGTTGGTGGGATCCGGACGAAATGCCAACGCTCGAGGCCATGGCCGCTGACGGCACAGGTTTTGACGGCACGGACGAATACGATCCGTTGGGCGACGACCACCAGGATCTGCCGGCGAAAGCACCGCTCGCGCAAATCTTGCCGGACGACTCCGGCTCCGCTCCGAAAGAGCCGGGCAAGATTCAGGTGCTCGAATGGACCACGGAAAGAAAGCGGCTTGAAGTCAATATGCCCCAGGAATCACGAATTGCATTGCGGCTATTGAACTATCCCGCATGGCGAGTGGAAGTAAACGGCAAAAGCATTCAGCCGGAACGAGCGGAAGGCGTCAACGAGATGATCGTGCCGGTGCCCTCGGGGGAGTCCCTGTTGCAGGTCCGCTTTATACGCACCTGGGATCGCACGGCTGGAGTTGCAATTTCCCTGCTGAGCCTTCTGCTCTTCGCGTTCTTGTGGTTCACAGGCAGCAGGGCGACACACAAGTCACCGCACGCCGACCCGGTGGGAGGGTGATTCTTAGCGGCGGTCCACCGACGGATGCCGGATGTCTTGTCCCTGCACGATATAGATAACGTCTTCCGCAATGTTGGTGGCGTGGTCGCCGATGCGTTCCAGATTTTTCGCCACTAAAATGAGCTCAAATGCCGGAAAAACAACGCTGGAATCCCCCATCATGTACGTAAGCAGCTCGCGGAAGATTTGATCGCGGTAATGATCTACCTGATCGTCGTTGGCCATCACCTTTTGCGCCAGCTCGACATCGCGCCGCACCACCGCGTTCAACGCATTGCGAACCTGCTCTTCGGCAACTTCGCTCATCCGCGGAAGATCGACGTACGGTTTCACGCGCGGGTGCCGCAGGATGCGCTGCGCGCCCTGGGCGATATTTACGGCCTGATCGCCAATGCGCTCCAGATCGTTATTGATGCGGGAAACCGCCAGTACAAAGCGCAGGTCTACGGCCATCAACTGGTGAAGAGCCAGAAGCTGTACGACGCGATCGTCAATCTCCAGCTGCAATTCGTTGATGGCGTCTTCTTCATCCAAAACTCGTTTGGCAAGCTGCTCGTCTGAATCGAGAACCGCATGTACCGCCTGATGGACGGCGCGTTCGGCGAGGCTGCCCATCCAGAGCAGCCGCTCTTTCAGCTCGTTCAAGTCCTTTTCGAAATGGCGTTCCATGGAAACCTTCCCGTTCGCAGAGTACCTTCACCCGTGGACACTGCACAGCAAATTCGCCTACTGTTTTTGCTCAGCCGAAACGACCGGTGATGTATGCTTCCGTTCGCGGATCGCTCGGCGTGGTAAACAGATGTGGTGTCGGACTGAATTCGATGAGCTGCCCGGTGAGCAAAAACGCCGTAAAATCGCTAATGCGCGCAGCTTGCTGCATGTTGTGGGTCACGATGGCGATGGTGGTCAGATTCTTCAGCTCGACCAGCAGTTCTTCGATCTTGGCGGTACTGATCGGATCGAGGGCCGATGCCGGTTCATCCAGCAAGAGCACTTCCGGCTCAACCGCCAGCGCCCGTGCGATGCACAAACGCTGCTGCTGGCCGCCAGAGAGCTCGTACGCGGACTTGTGAAGATGATCCTTCACTTCATCCCAAAGCGCGGCGTTACGCAGGCTCTTTTCGACTACCTCCGCGATGGGGCCCTTGAATCCGTTGATTCGGGGTCCATACGCCACATTTTCAAAAATGGATTTTGGAAATGGATTCGGCCGTTGAAAAACCATTCCGACGCGGCGGCGCAGTTGCGTAACGTCCTGCGCCATGATGTTTTGCCCATCTAGCAGGATCTCGCCTTCCAGGCGGGAAGTGGTCACCGTTTCGTGCATGCGGTCCAAGGTACGAAGCAAGGTTGACTTGCCGCAGCCGGAGGGGCCGATAAGTGCCGTCACTCTCTTATCCGCGATGCCCAGGCTCACGTCGAAGAGAATTTGCTTCGCGCCGTAAAAGAAGCTGACATGCGAAATGGTCATGCGCATCGGCAAGGCTGCGTGGCTTTCACTTTTGTTCACGCCGGTGTTCATGGCTATATTCACGGAAAGTCCTGGTTTTGAGGACCCTTGCATAATCATGACCTCGGTACCGAGATGCCGCGCGACAGGATCGTGCGCGCCACAATATTAATTATGAGAATTAAACCCAAAAGAACCAAACCTGCCGCCCACGCTTGCCGGTGCCAATCGTCATAAGGAGACACTGCATAATTGAAAATCATTACCGGAAGAGAAGACGTCGGCTGCGTCCACCCGCTGCTCCAGCGGCTGTTTCCAAAGGCGGTGAACAGCAGCGGCGCGGTTTCGCCGGCAACACGTGCCAGTGCCAACAAAATGGAGGTCAGGATACCCCTGTAAGCCGCCGGTACGACCACGCTGGCGATCGTTCTCCATTTGCTCGCACCCAGCGCCATGGCCCCTTCGCGCAGACTCCGAGGAATGCTTTTCAGGAACTCTTCCGTGCTGCGCAGGGTAATCGGAATCATCATAATGCCAAGAGCGAATGCGCCCGCAAGAGTCGAGAAATGCTTGAAGGGCAGAACCACTATGCTGTACGCGAAGATGCCGATCACGATGGAAGGCACGCCGTTCAGCAAGTCCGCCGCATAACGCACGATCGAAGCCGTAAAGCTCCCGCTGAATTCCGCAAGGTAGATTCCGCCAAAAAAACCGATAGGTACGCCAACCAGCGACGCGGCCAGAAGCAGCTTAGCGCTCCCGACGATTGCATTAGCCATGCCCCCGCCGGTCTCGCCCACGGGCTTGGGCAGCTTGGTGAAGAAGTCCCAATTGATGGAGGCGCCGCCGTTGTAGAGCAAATAGCCCAGAATCAGGAACAGAACGCCGACCGAAACCACCGCGCACACGCCGGTCATGGCGAGCATGAAATTACTTACAAATTTCCGCCAGCGTAGCCGCGCGTTCATACGTTACCCATCCCGCTACCCCTTCGTGTGGTCACAATAATCAGTAGACGCGCGAGACCGTTCAGAATGAAGGTCATCAGAAACAAAACCAGGCCCAGTTCGAAAAGGGATTGCGTATAGAGATCGCCAGTAGCCTCTGTGAACTCATTGGCGATAACGGCTGCAATGGAGTAACCAGGAGAGAAGAGCGATGCAACCACCTTGGGAGTGTTGCCAATCACCATGGTGACCGCCATGGTTTCGCCCAGGGCTCGCGCGAGAGCCAGGAAGATCGAGCCAAAGATTCCCGTTTTCGCAAAAGGCACAACAACCTTCCACGTGGATTCCCAGCGCGTGGAACCCAATGCCAGAGCGGCCTCTCGCTGGTCGCGGGGGACCGAGAGCAGCACTTCGCGTGAGACTGAAATGATGTAAGGAATAACCATCATGGCCAAAACGATTCCAGCGGTGAGGAAACCTACCCCGTAGGAAGGACCCTTGAAAATGGGCAAGAATCCAAGCGGCTTGTTCAAAGCGGGGAAAATCACGCTGCGCATCAAAGGAACTACCACCAGAAAACCCAGCAGGCCGTAGATCACGCTGGGAACCGCAGCCAGTAGGTCAATGAAAAACTGCAAAGTGTCCGAAATTCTTGGTGGCGCCAACTCCGCAAGAAAAATGGCTGCGCCGATTCCAAGAGGTACTGCAATCAACAGCGCGACGCCCGCGGTCACCAGAGTTCCATATATGAACGGAAGCGCGCCGAACTGGTCTGCAAGCGGGTCCCAGACATCTGTTATGAAGAACCGCAGTCCAAATTTGTGTCGAGGCAGCGCGGAGTTTATCCACAACTTCCATACCACCATAACCGTGATTAGAACCACGCTCGCTGCGAACAACATAGTAATCAGCCGCGCCAGTTCGTCGCCGGAGGCGAGACGCGCGAGAAAAGAGCGCGAGTCCGACGATGGACGCGCGCCCTTCAGGGTTGTGCTTGTTGTCGCCACAGTTTGGTCGGCTACTGAATGCCGTCAACCGCCTTCTTTTCCTTTTCCACTACTTCCTTGGGAAGTTTCGCGTAGGACAGAGCCTCTACGTCCTTCTGGCCATCGCCAATCATCCAGTAAAGGAACTTCTTTACGGCTTCACGTTTGGTGGCGTCCTGAAACTTTTGTGGGATCAGCAGCCAGGTAAAGCTGGAGATCGGATAGGCCTTTGCACCTGGTGCGTTGGTAATGCTGACGCGGAAGTCCGCGGGCATGTCTTTCGCCGCGCCCGCTGCTGCCGCGCTGACGCTGGCCAGATCCGCCTTTACGAAGGTTCCCGACGCGTTTTTCACGGAACCGAAAAGCACATTGTTTTGTACGGCGTAGATGAGTTCTACGTAACCGATGGAATTGGGAGTCGACTTGATCAGTCCGGTCACGCCTTCGCTCCCCTTGCCGCCGAGACCCACAGGCCAGCTGATGGACGCGCCCTTGTTCTTCCACTCTCCGCTGACCTTGGAAAGATAATCGGTCCAGATGAAGGTTGTTCCGCTTCCGTCTGAACGGTGAACGACAACGATGTCGTTGGCTGGCAGGTTTACACCTTTGTTCTCGGAAGTGATTGCGGGATCGTTCCACTTGGTAATCTTTCCGAGATAGATGCCCGCCAGCGCTTCCGGCGTGAAATTCAGCGTCCCGCTGACCCCGGGAACATTGTAAGTAGGCACCGCTGCACCGAGTACCGTTGGAAAGTGGAGAATGCCGGTGCCACGCTTGTCCTGGAACGCCTTTATCAGTTCGTCCGTCATCGGCATATCACTTGCGCCAAAGTCCACAGTTCCTTCGGTCACTTGCTTTATTCCAGCGCCGGATCCTACGGACTGGTAGTTGAACTGTACACTCGCGTTTTTGGTGTGAAACTCATCGAACCACTTGGAATAGATGGGAAGTGGAAAACTGGCGCCTGCCCCGTTCACAAGAAGAGGATTTTCTGCGTACAGGAGGGTTCCGAGGACAAGGACAGCCACAACCAGACTTGCAACTCGCTTCATAGATTACCTCTCCGTCGTTTTGTAAGGTGAGAGCTAAAGGAAGAAACCAGTGTGGGCGGATGACATTACAGGATTGTTACAGGGGCAGGAGAGTTTGTTAAAAATCAGAAACAATTCGATCGAATGGCGTAACCCCAAGGATAAGAGCGAGTTGCTCCCACCAAAAAACAAGGGCAGCCGGAACTGGCTGCCCTTTCACAACTAGCGGTTCTGAACTTGCCCAAGACTAGGGCAGGTAGTACCGGAAGGATGTCCATATCATGTTGTCGATTGCTTTGGGCGAGATGGGAGTGCCGCCAGCGGCCACGCCGCCGGTTCCCGACCAGGCAACCTTCGCTAAATAGGAGTACTGCATGCCGAACTGAATCCGGCCCTTCGGACCCTGGTAGAACTTATACCAGAAGCCGACTGTTGGCTCCTGAATGAGGCGAGTGTCGCCAGCGCAGTTAGCGCCGGAAGACGGATTGAAGTCGTTGACAGGAACGCCTTCCGTGGCGCAACCAGAGTTGTTGGCGGCCTTGTTGCCGTATCCGCCGATACCCGTGGTTGAAATTGTGGTGTGGGTGGTGGCCGGAATGGCGGGCGAAGTGAGCGTCGCGGGAATCGCCGTGGTCTTGGTGATAGTGATCGCGTCGTAACCAGCGTAGCCTGCACGCCAGGCGTATTCCAAACCCCAATACGCGTAGAGGTCGAGTTTGGGAGTCGGGTGCAATTCGAGTCTCGTTAGCCCGTGGGCGGTTCGAATCAGGGCAAGCGAACCGTCTGGACGAGCCGTTGCGTCGGCAAGCTGCGCCGAACCATAGCGGCCGATGCCGTCGCCGCCAACGGCCTTGATGCCAATGTCAACCTTCTTGTCGAAGAGCGACCATAGAGCGCTCGCTCCGATACCACCCCCGGTGGCGCTGCTGTTGGAAGCGCCGTTGCTGCTGACGGTTGTGGAGGTCACGCCATTCACGGTGCAGGAAAGCGACGCGGTTCCAGGAACGGTGTCGGTCGTCGTGGTGCCCACCACACCGCAAGGATAAACGCGATCGCGGAAGAGGCTCACGATGCCGAACAGTTCGTAGTGACCGAAGTGGGAGGGATCGAAAGCGCCCTTGATGATGAAGTCCGGCGCCTTGTTGACGGTGTAGCCGGTGGAATCGAAGGCGTTGTAGAGACCAGGGCTGAGGCCAGGAGCGTTGAGGAAAAAGTTCCCGGTCGTCGCTGATGTAGCCCCAGTGGTGAGGATTGTGGCAGGCGCCGCGGCGGAGTTGATGGTGGTGACGCTTGAGAAGCCGCGACCGCCGATGGTGGCCTGCGGAGCTTCCATCGAAAAGCCCAGGGAGAATTTCCCGCCGAAGTCTTTCACGAAGCGCGCGCCGTATTGGCGAGCCCAGGTGAAGCCCACGAGGTATTGCGGGTCAATCATCAAAGGAAGGTCTTCCAGGCGGTTGAGTTCGCCCTTCTTGTCTTCTGTCGCCAAGGTCCACATCTGACCGGCGGTGATGATCCACCCACTCTCCCAGTGCGCCTGCGCCCAGAGTTGGCGATCGCGAAAGACGTAGCTGTTGGTCTGGCGGTTATTGGAAGTGGTTCCGGCGCCGAGGAAGTCTGCTTCGACGTAGCCCGTAGCGTCCACGGTGCCGATTTTACCTTGAAACAGCATGGAGAGGCGGGTCTGGCGCGCCGAGAAGTTAGTCTCAGGGACGTGCGCGACGTCTGCGGCCGCGAAGGGGATGCCCGTGAATGACGTGTTGATATCCGCGCTTTCCGCGTGGCTGCGCGTCACGGTTTCCGCCGCGATGAATCCACCTGGCGTGATGCTGACGCCTTTATAGCGAATCGTGGCCGGACCCTCATCCGGAGATTGGCCACCTGCGGAAGAAGCCGTGCCGTTGTTTATCACGGCATTGCTAGCTTCCATGTTGGCGACGGTCGTGTTGAGCGCCGAGGTGGTGGACTTCACTTCCGCGGACGTGTTTACCGCTTCCGTGGCTTTCACAGTTGCTTCCGACGCGCGCGAATTTGCCGATGCGGCCGCTTCACGCGCTTCCTCAATCTGACGATCGCGTTTCGCAAGCTCTTCCTTCAGCAGTTGCAATTGCTCTTGCTGAGCTTGCAGAGCCTGCCGCAGTTCTTCCATCTCGGCTGAGATTTCCGCGTTGGTCTTGGTTGTTGCGGGCTTCGCAGCCGTGGCGGACTTCGCCGCCGGTACGTCCGGTTTCGCCGCCGGTGCATCGGTTTTCGGGGAATCCTTCGGTGAGTCCTTTGGTGAGTCAGCGAGCGCTATCCCGCAAACAAGGAACAGCGATAGTGCTAGTGGTGCAAGTTTTTTCATTGCCTCTCTCTTTTTCAGACAAAATTGGAGCTGCGTAGCAGTAGGAAACGAACCACCCCGTCACGCACCTTAGTGTCCAAGTCTTACGCTAATGTCAATCGAATGTTAATAATTCGTAACAATCGGAATCCTCCGTGATGCATGTCACTTAGATTCAATATGTTACGAAAGGGTGGATTCCGAGGCTCTAACCTGTTGGTAAACCTATATGAAAATCTGCTCACATTCTGCCGAAGATCAGCGGGAGGTGCCCATCTGGTACGCCAGGGCAATCTGTGACAACGCGTACTGATAATGCGCATCGGTGTCCTGCAATTCCGCGTCGGTCTTCGCCAGTTCCGCCTGACTGAATTCCACGATGGAGGAAAGGCCCAGTTGATAACGGGATTGTGCGAGCGAGAGAGCCAGTGAAGCTTGTTCGCGAAGTTGTCGAGTGACGAACAGCCGGTCGTAAGCTCTCTGGGTGCCGAGCCAGCTGTTGCGCACGTCTCTGGCTACGTTATCCTGCAGGTCCCGCAATTGCTTCTGGCGCACTTGCGTCTGGAGGTCGGCCGATTTCGCCCGGGCATTGAAAAGAAAACCGTTGAACACCGGGAGGTTGATGTTCACTCCGACCGCGCCATACCAACTTGGGATGTGATCGTCTCGCACCGGCGCTTGACCAACCACGCCGTTCGCGGAAATGGTGGGCCACCACAGGTCGTGTTCCGCTCGACTGAATTTTGTCGCCGCCGAGACCTCCTCCTGAAGAGCGCGGACCTCAGGTCTTTGCTGTAGGGCTTCTTGGATGAGCGGGTTCACTTCCGGCGCTGGCGGCGCGTCGGAAGCGGGAGCCTCCACAAGTTCGAAGTCCTGCAGTTCGCGGTAGCCGAGAATAGCCGAAAGAATAGAAAGCGAAGCGGAATAATTGTTTTGCGCTTCCAGCAGCAGAAGTTTTGCCTGGCTGGCGTCCACATTCGCAAAACTCAAGTCGAGATCGGACTTGATCTTGGAGTTGGTGAGCGCCTGAATCTGACTCGCAAAGAGCTGCCTGGTCTTCAACGTTTGTTCCGCCACGTGCTGCAGCGCTTTGGTTTCCAGAACGTTGTAAAAGGCCTGGTCCACCGCGAACACGATTTGCTGGCGGGTAGCTACAGAGTTTTGTTCTTCCGCTTTGGCCTGATACTCCGAACTGGAAACCAGGTTTCCGGTGCGTCCGAAATCGGTAATCAGTTGGCTCACTTCCGCGCCCGCCGCGGCCCGTGGATAAACCGTTGGGTTCGTGAGAGAGCCCGCGGCGATACGGGAGCCCGGATTGGAAGCAACCGCAGTAACACTCAGACCCACCGTCGGATAATAAGCAGAACGTGTTTCTCGGACGGTCTCACGAGCTTGCAGCGCGAGGAGTTTCCCCACCGTGATTTGCGGATTGTTCTTCAAGGCGATTGCTTCCGCTTCGGCTAGCGTGAGCTGTTTGGAAGCAGCCGGTTGATCTGCGGAAGAACCGGAACGGGGCGTGGGCGGTTCCTGGGCCGCAATTTGCATTGAAACAAAACCAAAAAACACAAATGCGAGAGTACTTGCCTTTCTCACGAGGGAACCTCCTCGGCGTTTTCACGCATTCTTCCGTGAATCACCAGGTACACGGCGGGCACCAGAAATACGGTCACCACAACCGACACTCCCAACCCTCCAATCACCGCGCGAGCCAGCGGTGCGTATTGCTCGCTGCCCGCTTCGATGCCGAGCGCCATCGGAATTAATCCCAGCAGCGTCGCTAAAGAAGTCATCAGGATCGGCCGCAGCCTTATCTTGCACGCTTCCACGACGGCCGTATGCAAGGGCATTCCCCGGTCATGAAGGATTCCGGAAAACTCCACGATCAGGATGCTGTTGGAGACCACAATTCCGGTCATCATGATCACGCCCATCAAAGACATAATGTTGAGCGTCGAACCCGTCAGAAAAAGGATGAGCACAACGCCGGCAAGCCCTGGCGGTATCGCGGTCAGAATGATGAACGGATCTATAAACGAGCGGAATTGCGCCATCAAAATCAGGTACACCAGAATGATGGACAAGATCAGCCCAAGCCCGAACCGCAGAAACGATTCGTGCATGCCGACGACCGCGCCTCGGATGCGTACGCGCGCATTTTTGGGCAAGGAGAGCCCGTCTACCAGGTGATTCGCTTCCGTGTTTATCTTGCTTAAATTCTCGCTGGTGGGCATCACGTAAACATCGATCACTCTGCGGATCTGATAGTGATCTACTTCGGTTGGCGTGTTGATTGGTTCGATCTTGGCGACCGATTGAAGCGGCGTGTACATTTTTGAATCGGTGGCTCGCAACGGAATGTTTTTAAAGTCGGACATGGTCATCGAGCCTACTTTTTCGTTGGAGTACTGCACCGTGAGCATGTAGTTGTTCCCGGTTTTGGGATCGATCCAGTAACTGGGGGCGATCATGCCGTCGGAGGTCAGCGCCGTAATCACGTTATCGACTACGTCTTTGGGAGTAAGCCCCAACAAACTGGCTTGCTGACGGTCAATGTTGAGTTCGAGGCCGGGATAATCGATGTCCTGCGGAATCAGGACGTCGCTCACGTTCTTCGACTCTTTGAATTTCAACGCGAGATTTCTTGCAATGCCGTAGCCTTCGGTTAAATCGTTGTCGCTGACCTGTATGTCCAGTGGCGCCGGCAAGCCCTGATTGACCACCGCGTCCACCAATCCGCCGGCCTGAAAATACGCGCTCAACTGCGGCAAATCACTCGCCAATTTTCGCCGTAGGCGTTCCATGTACTCGTAGCTTCCCACGCGGTGATCTTCTTTCAAGCTCACCTGCACGAACGCGGTATGCATTGCCGAATTGCTGGTATAGATCGCGGAAAGATCCGGTGTGATTCCAATGTTGGAAACGATCATGTCCAGGTCGCTGGCGGATACCACCGAGCGAATGTCGTTCTCGACGCGAGCCACGTACTTATCCGTTAATTCCAGGCGTGTCCCGGTTGGCGCCTTCAGGTTGATAACGAATTGTCCGGGATCGGTCCTGGGAAAATAGGCGTGTCCGACAAAAGGAAAGATCAGCGCGACCAGAAGCACAATCCCTCCAAGAATCAGCAGTGCGGTGCGCGCAGGCTTTTTCAGCGCGCTAGTTACGTGCTTTTCGTAGAAACCCAGCAGGCGCTGGAACAGTTCGTTGAAGCGGTGAACGATTTTCGCCAGCAGGCCTTTGGGAGTTTCGTGTTGCTCCTCGCCATGTGGAACGATTTTTATAAAATACACGCAATACAAAGGGACAACCGTCATCGCGAAGACATACGATGCGAAGATGGAGATGACCACTCCCAGCGCCAGGTCGATGAAGAGATATTTGCTGACTCCGTAAAAGAAAGTCACCGGAAAGAAAACAATCGAGGTTGTCGAGGTTGCCGCGAGCACCGCCAGCGCCACCTCCATGCCCCCTTTTTCCGCGGCTTCCCTTGCCGGCGCGCCGTTTTCCATGAACCGGAAGATGTTCTCCAACACCACCACTGAATCGTCGATTAATCGAGAAAACGCCAGAGCCAGTCCACCAAGCAACATGGTGTTGATGGAGCCCCCGAAGCCATTCATGACTATGAAACAAGTCAAAGCCGACAAAGGTATCGACAGCAGCACCGCGAACGTAGCTCGCGGGCTGCCCAGAAAAAGCAGAATCATCAGCCCGGTGAGCACCAGTCCAATGCCGCCTTCTTTCAAAAGATTTTTCACCGCCGTTTTCACGAAAATCGACTGGTCGAAAACCACGGAAGTTTTTAGTACGTCCGGTATGTCCACCAGATGTTTTGTGGCTTCTTTGACCCCGTTGACGATCGAAATCGTGTTGCTATCGCCCCCCTGCTTAAGCACTGGAATATAGACGGACTTCTGTCCGTCAATGCGCACGATGTTGGTCTGAATCGCTCCCGCGTCTTCCGCTTTGCCGATATCCGCGACCAGCACCGAACCGAGTCCCACCGTTTTTAGCGGAATGCGATTGATGTCCTCGGGTTTTGGCACCTGGCTGTTCGCGTAGATGTTGTAGTCGCGGTTACCGATGCGCACGTCCCCAGCGGGCAGGATGAGGTTCGAATCATTGATGGCGTGGACCACATCCATCAGGCTAAGTTGATGGGCTTCGAGTTTCACCGGATCGACGAACACCTGAATTTGCCGGTAAGTTCCGCCAAAGGGCTGCGGTACGGAAGCGCCTTGCACGTTGGCGACCTGGTTTCGCACCTGAAACTGCGCCAAATCCTTGAGCTGCGTTTCGTTCAGCCCTTCGCCCTTCAATGTGATCAGGCAGACGGGCAGGCTGGAGGCGTCGAATTTCAGAACCACCGGCGGCAGGGTGCCCGGCGGAAGCCGGCGCAAGTCAGCCATGGCCAGATTCGCGATGTTGCTAAGGGCAGCATTCGCATCCGTCCCAGGCTTGAAATAAATTTTGATCAGGCTGACGCCGGTCAGCGAACGCGATTCGATGTGATCGATGTTGCTGCCCAGTGTAAAGAAGCGCTCGAAAGTATTGGTAATGTCGGCTTCGATCTGCTGCGGCGGCATCCCGGAATAAAAAGTCGCCACCACTACTACCGGAATGTTGATCTGCGGAAACAGATCGACGGGCATGCGCACTAACGTAGTGACGCCCACGACGGCGACGACCAAACAGAGCATGATGATGAAGTAGGGATAGGCGAGGGCAAATTTCGGCATTATTTGGCCCCGCTCTCGCCCGCTTTACTGCCGTCGAGTTCTTTGGGGACGACTTTCATGCCGCTGCGAAAGTCGTTTAAGTTGCCGACGACCACGCGGTCGCCTTCTTGCAAGCCAGACAACACCTCAATCTGCGTGCTTCCCTGTATGCCCAGACGGACTTTTCGTTCTTCAAGCACGTTGTCTTTGTTTACGAAGAGAACCGTGCCTTCCGGCCCGTTGGTGTGCACTGCCTCCAATCGAACGGTCAGCATCTCTTTCTGTCCCGGTGGCGCGAGGACGGCCTCTACATACATTCCGGGCAACAGTTTGCCGTCCGCATTCTGAAAATCGATTTCTGTCTCCATCGTGCGTGTCTGTTGATCCAGCGAGTCTGCGAATCGCGAGACTCTTCCGACCGAATCCTGATTGAGGGCTTGCACGTGTACTTTGACCGGATCTCCCAGTCGAATTTGACCGGCTATTGATTCGGGGATCGGCAGCACAAGACGAAGCACGGAAGTTTGCGCGATGCGTACTACGGGTGTGGACTGCGTGGTGGAGGTTCCCGCGGCGACTAGCGCCCCGGTGTCCGCGTATCTATTGGTTACGACTCCGGCGAATGGCGCGGTAATCCGCGTATAGTCCGAAAGCGCGCTGAATTGTTTCTGATTCGAGTCGGCCACTTCCAGGGCCTGTTGGGCTGCGCTCAGTGCGGCTTCCGCGCTGGATACTCCCGCTTCCGCTTCCAAATCCTTCGCTTGCTCGTTGTCCAGTTCCTGTTGGGCGACGAGTCCGGCATTTTGCTCCGCGGCTTGTTTCAAACGGGCGTACATCGCATGTGCCGCGGTATGGATGGATTTGGCGCGCTGCAAATCTCCCTGGGCACGGCGTACTTCATCTTCTGCCCGGCGCGCGGCTGCTCGAGCCCCGGATAATTGCGCCGCCAATTCCGGAACCTCCAGCACCGCCAGAATCTGCCCTTCTTTTACGCGCGACCCTACGTCGACATAAATCGTTCGAATGTATCCAGCCACTTTGGCGTGCACATCCACATCTTGAAACGCCTTAAAGGCGCCGGCGACGACAAGGGAGTCCTGCAGCGTGCGGCGCTCAACTCGAGCCACCGCGACCGTGACGCCGGCATTCTTTATTGGGTCGGCGCTCTCTGCTTCGCTGTGCGCGCGACCTAACCAACGCCAGCCAATCCCAATCGCAACAACCACGAGCATTGCTGCAAGAATTTTTGCGTTTCGCGACATGAATCATCCTGATCCCGCGGCATGCCTTTTTCTACACTCCTGCCGCTGCAAAATTAGATTCGTACCGGCGGCTAAATGGCCCTGGTACTAGTTGGGGAACGGGTTATGCGGACGCGGTAATACTACGAGAGAGGTGGTGGCCGGAACCACAAACTAGCCGAAAGCTCCGGAACAGCATTTCGCAATACTTGATCGCTTGAGGTGGTTTGCAACCGCCAGCTTATTTGCTTGGCAACTCTCTCCACGATGGCTGCCGCCGCTGACAGTTCAGGACAGGCGGGGCCGGAGACAGGGGAAAAATGCTGCAATTCCGACGAAGCGACGGTGGCTCTGTGAGATACGGGATGCCGGACAGTTGCGTCGCCAGGGGAGCGGAACAGGTTGAGAAAAGGATTTGAAAGCAGAATAACCGCCAGGAGGACACAAACCAGCCCGCGCATGTAGGGTGCGCTTGCCTGGCGGTCAGCTATTGTCCCGGCAGTCATTTATGGCGACCTTTGACTATGTTATCACGATCGACTACGTGAAAAGGCTGTTTCAAGGCAGGCGTGTTTCGAGGAGGGGAAGAGGGGACCGGAGCCAGGGGTGCACCGGTCCCCAAGGTAGGACTCGAAGTGAAGTTCAAACACGTTGAGTTTCGCAGCCCTGGGTCACATCTAAATGAAGGCTACATGAATTCTTAGTAACCTCATCGGCGGGAGTCGCCCCAGACGAAGCTGCGCTAGACGAAGTAGCACCAGAGGAACGCTCACCGGCCGCCGTTGTGAAGGTTTCTCCCTCCTCCGGACGAACGGTCAGGCCGCGACCACGACGCACATCCAGTCCGCGGACCCAAAAAATAATGTCCTCTGCAATGTTGGTGGCGTGGTCTGCGATGCGCTCCAAATGACGCGTCGCCAGCACAAACTGCATTCCAGGGCTCACCAACGCCGCATCCTGGGTCATGTGCTGCAGCAAATTTTCAAAAATTGTGTCGCGGTAGTGGTCCACGACGTCATCGCTCTCCAGCACCTGCGCGGCAAGCTCTGCGTTGCGAAAAATCAACGCTCCCAGGCTGCGGCTGACCATGGATCGCACCGCTTCCGCCATGGGAGAAAGCTCATCCGGCACAGTTGCTCCGGGCATTTCGCGCAGGGAGATAACTCGCTCTGCCAGATTTACCGCAATGTCGCCAATGCGTTCGAGGTCGTTGGTAATTTTCAGCGCCGCCACGATCAGGCGCATCTCATCATCGGTAAACGAGCCGCGACGCAACAAGCGAATCGCATGCTCGTCAATCATCACTTCCATTTCGTTGATGCGTGGTTCAAGCAGGAATACTTCCCCTGGAAGCCCGGCGGTTCGGGGATTATTGAAGCCGACGATTGCGTCCAGGCCGCGATTCATCGCACTTTCCACCACACGCGCCATCGAAATCAGATAATTGACCAGCGTGTCGTACAGAACCGCTTCGGTGAGTCCGGAAGTAGCCGCCATGCAAAGGCCTCCACGGTGAACGCGGCAAGGTGCACCCCCACACGTTCAACACCAGAGTGGGCTGGCAATGTTACGAACTGTTTACCGTGAGATGAACATCTCCGAAAGGTTCGTACCAGGTACTACAGGGAATAGGGAGAGCGGATGCCGCGAGTCGTGGCGCCTGCGGACGCCGCGGTTCTGGTCACTGCGCGTTCGGGATCGAAGATCGGGACTGCAAAATGGAACTGTGAGCCGACACCGACTTCGCTTTCCACCCACAGACGGCCGTTGTGCACTTCGACCAGGTGCTTTGCGATAGCCAGCCCCAGTCCAGTACCGCCAGCCTCGCGCGAACGCGCAGCGTCTACACGGTAGAAACGCTCAAAAATGCGCGGCTGGTCAACTTGTGGAATACCAATACCAGTATCGCTTACCGTAAAAATAATTTCTTCGTTGCCGGCCTCGGCGCTGAGAGTAATTTTTCCGCCTGGCAACGTATATTGAATCGCGTTGTCGAGAAGATTCTGCAGAACTTCCTGCAGTCGACGCTGATCCACCAGGACATCCGGCAGACGAGGCGGCGCGTCGAGGAACAGAGAGAGTTCCTTTTCCGCTGCGCGATGGCGCGCTGTTTCGTAGCAGCTTTCGATGACTTGCGAAACGCTGGTGCGGCGCAATTCCAGCTCCAGGCGGTCCGCGTCCATCTGCGAGAGCTTCAGAAGATCCTCAGTGAGGCGCGCTAGTCGCCGGGCATGCTCGAGAATAATTCCCAGGAAGCGATCGCGATTCTGCGGATCGTCCATCGCGCCGGCCAGGAGCGTTTCGGCGAAGCCCTGAATCGCGGTCAGTGGCGTGCGAAATTCATGAGAAACATTGGCGACGAAATCGCGGCGGATGCGTTCGAGCTTGCGCAATTCAGTAATGTCATGGAGCACCAGAACGGCGCCCGAAGTTTCTCCCGCGCGGACCGAGGCAACGGTAGCTGCAAAGAAATGTTGCCGCAAGGTTCCGGTAACGATTTCGGACTCCACGCGCGGCTCGCCGCCAAGGACCCGGCGGACCGCTTCGATTAACTCTGTCTGGCGCACCACCTCAAGCAGCGCGCTGCCGGAAACGGGAGGCACATCGAGTCCCAAAATTTCCGCGAAGCCCGGGTTAGCGAAAACCAGGCGCTCGGATCCATTCACGACGGCAACACCTTCCACCATCGAGCCCAGGATTGCGGAGGACAGGTTGCGTTCTTCCGTGAGCGTGTGGATCGTTCGATCCAGCCGCGAAGCAGTCTGATTCAGGGATTGGCCGAGAGCCTCCAGCGTGTCTCCGGTACCGTCTGAGACCAATGGGCGGAAATCGCCTTCCGCTACGCGGCGGGAAAATTCCCGTAGCCGCTCGATTCGCCCTGTAAACGACCGCGACACCAGCATTGAAACCGCTCCCGCGACGAGCAAAATCAGGAGTGACCAGGCCCACAAAACCTTGCGAAAATGCCCCAGGGCTTCGTTCACCGATTCAATCGGCAGCGAGAAACGTACTACCGCGGACGCTCCTCCGTGAAGCTCCTCTCGCACCGCGTAATAAAGCATGGGACGTCCCTGCGAAATACTTTCGTGGGTGGCTTTTCCGTAGCCATTTTGCAGCGCATCGCGGACCTCCTGGCGGTCCCTATGATTTTCCATGCTGTTCACGTTCACTTCAGAATCCGCGACCACCTGTCCGGAAGCCGCGATCACGGAAACACGAACTCCGCTTTTCGCCGCTTCACTCACCCACTGTTGGAGCGCCTGTGTTTGATCGGCAGTCGTCGGCGGAAATTGCTCGAGATGCGCGGATTGCAGGGGAAGGATTTTTGAAATGGACTGAAGTTGCTGGTAAGCGTCACGCTCGTAACTGCTGCGCAGCGCGCGTTCGGCAAGGAAATCCACCGCGAGCAGAACGCTCAGCAAGAGCGCCAGGAACGTTAGCGCGAGTTTCCAGAATAGGTTACGCCGCACGTGTTTCGAAAAGATAACCCGCGCCGCGCACGGTCTTCAAGTGCAAAGGGTTTTCGGGATCGGACTCGATCTTCTCGCGCAGCCGCCGAACGTAAACATCAACGCTGCGTGGAGTGACAAATCGATCCGTGCCCCAGACCGCGTCCAGAAGCTGATCGCGGGTAAATACGCGATTTGGACGCGAGGCCAGGTAATACAGAAGACGAAACTCCAGCGTACTTAGCGGCACAGGCTTACCGGAGCTGCTCACCCGGTAAGAAGCAGGATCGATAGCCAGCCTGCCTATCTCAATGACGCGTGGGGAATCAGCGGGCGGCTCGGCTCGACGAAGCAGCGCTTTCACGCGGGCAATCAGTTCCCGAGGGCTGAACGGCTTGGTGACATAGTCGTCCGCACCCATTTCAAGACCCACCACCCGGTCCGCCTCGTCTCCGCGCGCGGTCAGCATCAGCACCGGCAAGCGGTTGAGCGAATCGTCCTTGCGGACTTCCCTGCAAATATCCAGGCCGGACATCTTGGGAAGCATCAGGTCAAGGAGCAAAAGATCCGGCGGAGTCTTCTTCAGCGAAGTAAGGCCGGTAGGTCCATCGAAAGCAGCGTTGACCTGAAAGCCTTCATTCGCAAGGTTATAACGAACAAGCTCGACAATATCGCGGTCATCTTCAATGATCAGGACGCGTTTCATTCACAGCTCTCATGGTGCGGATCGTTTCGATAGAAGTGTACCGTAGCGCGCGGGAATGGGATAGACATGGTTAGGTTTGTACCTCAGGATCAACTATTTCGAGAATATTGTGTCAAAGGATGGGTGGTTTGTGGTGACGTTCGGGTGACAAGACTATGAATGACCTGTAAACGGTGGAAATCAGGAATGTTGCCAGAAGCGGTGGCAGCGACCTGGTGACTCCACGCCGCTGACACCGCCCTGTACGTTCGATTCAAAACACGATCCCAAGAAGGTAAGAAACGCGTTGGCTAGTTGACGGTGACCGGGCCGTTTGCGGTGGTTAGGCGAACTAGGGTAGGACCGGACCCGAACTCGATGCGCTTGCGGTCGTCGTCCCAGGTCTTGCGGCCTTCGGAGCAGGCGGCGGCGCGGCATTGAAATGGGCTGTGGCCTTCCGATTCCAGAATCACTCCCGATTGATAGTGGCTCGGAATTTCCAGCGTCAGCGGCCCATTGTGAGCATGCGCTTCAAGGCCGGAGCCGTTCCAGGTTGTACCGCTCAGCGACAAAGTGACAGGTCCATTTTCCGTGGAGATGTTCTGCTTCCCGCTGTTTCCGCTGAGTGTTACCGGGCCGTTGTGCGAGCGCAGATCCAACTCACCGGAGCAGTCATGCACTGTCACCGGGCCATTTTCGGCGTGGACTTTGAGCGTGCCATTCACTTCACGAATGGCAAGTGGTCCGTTGTTTACATCGATATCCATATCCGCGGCTTTGGGAGCATGGATGAGAAGAAAGTCAGACCAGTCGTTGGTCTTGTGCGGGCCGGAGACGCTCAGTTCGGCGTTCTGGAAGGAAATGTGAACCTGCGAAAGAACACTCTCCGCGCCGCTTCCCGGGTCTGCAAATTTGCACAGTGTAACCGTGTAACTATCACCATTGCCGCCCTCGACCTGAACGCCGCCGTTGGTGGTGGCTCGAACCCGAAGGGTAGAAGCCTCCGCCCGGGTAATGGTGCGCTGCTCGGACTGCATG
>Ga0210383_10000150_pt1 | contig 71722 bp, 67 predicted proteins | sample IncBWC14OmetaG_FD_160072 | JGI IMG/M metagenome (GOLD analysis project Ga0210383, IMG submission 160072) | Forest soil microbial communities from Barre Woods Harvard Forest LTER site, Petersham, Massachusetts, United States - Inc-BW-C-14-O ...
GGAATGGTTATGCTCATGCGGCGATTCTAGACTATTTACTGATCAGGTCAATTACTTCCGTTTCGAAGCTCCCGGTTTTAGATCGTAAGAGTTATCAAAGGTCCTGCCAAATCGCGAACGAGACTGTCTTCCCCCCGGTTGTCGACCGTGATCTAATTCCCGCGTGGACTTACACCTCGCCAGCTCCGGCCTAGCAGGCTATAAAAGCGCATCGCAGCGCGCTCGCGTGGGCACCGAATCGTGGGGCGCAACAAATTTCTTCTGTCCCGTGTGTGATTCGCCGCGGCTTGACGTTGCCCCGCACGGAACGGTGACGCTCGACTACTCTTGTCCCAAATGCGACTCGCCGTTTCAGCTAAAGAGCCAATCCAGACCGTTCGGCACGAGAATCGTCGACTCCGCCTATTCGCAAATGAAGCGCGCCATCCTCACCGACCACACACCAAATCTATATGTGTTGCACTACGACATGACAGCGTGGGTCGTCCGTACCGTCATTCTGATTCCGCATTTCGCCTTCGCGCTATCCGCCATCGAATGCCGCCCGCCTCTGGCACCAACCGCGCGCCGCGCCGGATGGGTCGGCTGCAACATCCTCCTCAACAAAATCCCCCGGGACGCCCGCATCCCCATCGTCGCCGACGGCACCGCGCGCCCCGCCGCCGAAGTTCGCCGCGCCTACCGCCGCCTCCGCCCGCTCGAAAAACTCAGAGTCGAAAAACGCGGCTGGACCCTAGACGTCCTCAACGTCGCCCGCTCCCTGAACAAACCCGAGTTCTCTCTCTCCGACGTATACGCCCGCGCCGATGAGCTATCGAAACTCCATCCAGACAACCGCCACGTTCGCGACAAAATCCGCCAGCAGCTCCAAGTTCTCCGCGACCTCGGCCTCCTAGAATTCCTCGGCTCCGGCGAGTACCGCCTTTCGTAGCGCCGTCCCTGTAGGGCGGCATCTTTCCTATTCTCGTGCCGGGTGCCGCAACCTTCGCTTTAAAGGCCGCGGGTTTTGACTTTGTAATACCCACAGCCGCGCAGCTAGGTGACTTCCGCGCTCACCGGCTGCACCTGCCGCTCGATCTCCAAGACTTTCCCCGCCCGCTTCTCGCAGTCCAAATCGTAAAAATTCTGCAAGTTCAGCCAAAACTCCGCATTCGTCTTGAAATACCGCGCCAGCCGCAGCGCCGTCTCCGCCGTGATGCGCCTCCGCTCGTGCACAATTTCCCCAATCCGCGTAGCAGGCACGTGTAGCTCCAGCGACAGCTTGTTCACTGACAATCCCAGCGGCTTCATGAAATCCTCGCGCAAAATCTCCCCGGGGTGCACCGGCGCCATCAATCCATTTGTCTTTCCCATTCTGTCACTCACAATCGATCTGCTTCTCACACGATCTCCAGCCTCAGTCGCGGAAAAGACGCTCGATACAATCCCGAGTCCGCCGTCAGCAACCGGTAGCCTCTCTCCAAGGCATGCGCCCCAATCAGAAAATCCGCCAGCAACCGTCGTGGTTCCGCACCCCGATTCTTTTTCCGCCGCGCCGCATACCCCTGAAGTGCCACTCCCGCCGTGCGCCAGATCCTCTCGCTCAACTCCCACTCGACCCGAATCCCCGCTTGCTCGCAAAATTGATCGACAAACACATCGGTCCGCCCGGCCGCTGCCAGCAACTCGGCGTACACCACGGCACAAATCACGATTTCTCCACTCTTTTGAACGCTTTCCAAGGCCCTCGCCGCAATCCGATTGACCCCCTCGTCTGCGTTCCACAAGGCCGAGAGCACGTTGGTGTCGAGCGCCGTCGTCACTCACCATCCTCCTCATGACCGCGTAGCTCCCGCAGCCATTTCTGAATCGCCTTTCGTCCCTTTCCGATTCCTGGCGTGCCGATCCCCCTGAATTTTTCGAAAACACTTTCTTTTCGCACCGCTGTCACTCGCACTCCGTTTCCATCGTCCTCAAACTCCAGCTTATCCCCGGCCCGCACGCCCAGCCGACGCCGGATGTCCCGCGGCACCGTAACTTGCCCCTTGCTCGTAACCTTCGCCTGCTTCTTCATGGCTCTGCTCCCACTTTCCTTACTTTATCACATTATTCCTTACTTTCTGTTTTCGCCTCGGCGCGTATTCCTGTCCGGAGGGTGCCCCACCCTTGATTTGTAAGGGTGGGTGTTTTGACTATTCTTCCGTCCATCCGTAAATTCTGCCACTTTCCCCTTGACAAAAAGTATCTCCCAGCGTATAATGTTTCTCGGGTAATATTACGTCCCGCATTCTGTCGCGCCAGCATCCCTGCTGGCGTTTTTGTTTTAGCGTCAAGTTTTGTCCCTAACGTCTTTAGATTCCGCACTTACGAAAAACACGTCTGTAAGCTCTTTGGAATGAACACTTACAAAACTTTGGACTTAAAACCCTTTAGAATGAACACTTACAAAAAAACAGGGGGAGGGGCGAGGATTATGGTTAACCAGCTATCCGTCAGGGATAGCTGCCCGAGGAGCATCGCGACGAGGGACCTCTCCGCGATGTGCTGCAGCTCTTGATTTAAATGTTGCAGGTCTAAATGTGGACCATCCACCCATACCCGCTCTGTGTACGCACAGCAGCGCCCGCAAGCCGAATTGTTTCAAGGGTTTACTTCACGGTTCTCTGGATACCCCCGGGGGTAGGGTCTGGGGCATCCCCTAGACCGATCTCGACGGCGTTTTCGATCACGCGCTGCGCGGCACTTCGCTCATCAACTGGTGGATGTTTCCTTCGCTGTCCTTGAACGCCGTCATCCACAGATCGTGCGTTGGCATTGGCGCGATCAGCCGCGGCGCCGCAACAATCTCCACGCCGTGTTGCATCAGCCTCTGGTATCCCGCCTGGATGTCCGGCACGCGGAAATAGAAAATCGAACTCGGGTGATCGTATTCCGGCGACGACGCCGTCCCCAGCATCAGCCTCACCCCGCCGCAATCAAAAAACGCCATGCTCGGCACCGTGAAGAGCAGCGGCAAGCCCAACACGTCGCGATAGAACGCCGTCGCTCGCTCCACGTCCTTCACGATGATTGAAATCTGCCCGATATTCTGAATTCCCAGACCTGCCGCCGCAGTGCTCATTTCCCTTTACCTCCGCGCGAAGATTAGTTAGCATAGCTAACTATCTTCCATGCCCCCTGTCAAGCATAAAAAAACACAGCCCGCCAACGCTTCAGCCGCTCTCCCAGCGCTACAGCCCGCAACAATCGAAGTCGCCGATCAACTCCACTCCGCTGCCATCCACCTGCTGCGCCGCTTGCGTGTCCGCGATCGCGAAAGTGGCATCGGTCCCGCCCAACTCGCCGCGCTATCCGTCCTCGTTTTCGGCGGCCCGAGATCGCTCGGCGAACTTGCCGACGCTGAGCAAGTCCGCCCTCCAACGATGAGCCGTATCGTCGCTGGCCTGCAACGCGCCAAGCTCGTCCGCCGCCACGCCACCGAAGATGCTCGCCGCGTTCGCCTCGAAGCTACTCCCAAAGGTGTCAACCTGATGTGGGAAGGGCGCCGGCGCCGCGTCGAATCGCTGACCAACGCCGTAAGCGGACTGCCGGAAAACGAAAGGCAGCAACTTAGCGATGCCATTGCCTTACTCCAGCAAGTCATCCGCAGTCTCTAGCTGGCCTGTTCCGCAGTCATTTCTTGGGTTGGGGAATCGCGGCGAATTGCGAGCGAGAGGAGCGAATCAGAGGGATGGTTTGGCGGAGGATGGCTTCACGTACTCGACGCCGTAGCGGAATACCAGGCCGCCTGAGAGCGGTTCGACGCGCTTGATCTGGGCCGGCACGAAAAGAGCTTTCTCTCCCGGCGAATACGGCGCTGCAATTTCTAGCAACGAACCCAGCTCGTATAGCTGCAAACTGTGGAAACAAACGCCGCCCTTCGACACATTTTCACATTCGACCACTTGGTCCGCATGTGCGGCGTGGCGAACGCACGCGCTGAAGCTCACTCGAATGCGGACGTGGCGCCGCTTGTTAACTGGCCGTCCGTTGGCATCGAATTCGCGCGCCGCCGCAACGGAAGAGACCGCCGCAGACGGCGCGGCTCTCGACGGGGCAATGCGCGAGGCTTGTGTAGTAGCCGGAGGCTCCGGCGCCGTCAGCACCGCCGTGGCGCTGGCCGCCGCAGGCGAAGTTTGAATTTCCGCCAGGGAAGCAAATTCAGAAATCGTTGACGCCCCGGAATACGAAGATGCTGTCGTAGCGGAGGAATTCGCGGACGATTCGGAGAGCCCCAGCTCGAAGGACTCCGTAATCGAAGCCGCAGGCACACCTGAAGATGATCTGACTGAAACCGGCGCGGGCAAGGTCGGGGCTCCGTTGAAACTTGGTTTGGCTAGGCTGATAGGGTGAACAGGAACGGGGTGAAGCTTCGGACCGGGAGATCCAAACATAGTCCCCGCGGGAGGTACGGTGGGAGCAGGAGTAGGCTCCGCGCTGGCTTTTTTCCAGGGCGTTGATGTGCCGCAACTCTCGCAGTAGCGGAGGATGTTTCCGTTAACGGAGTAGACGTCCTCTTCGATGTCGCCTTGTTCCATCTCCTGGCGCGCATGGCACAGGCTGCATTCGAGTGCGATCCGCTGGCTGGCGGGCTCGAACGGATCGGGAGGAAACTCCATCGGCCAAAAGTGCGGATCGGGATCGACAAACGTAACGCCGTAAACGTAGCGGCCGGGCTCGCCGCCGATCTGTCCGACGAGGCGGATCGCAGCCTCCTTATCGGAGCCGGGGAGCCGCAGCGTCAAGAGTTCGTCCGGGGAGAATCGATATCGCGTGACAACTCCGGCACCATGGCGGCTGAGGACGACGGTTTTCGTTTGCTCTGAAAACACTTTTCCGGTTGTGTCCGTTCCGAGCAGGACGATATCGAGCTCTTTCGCGACGCGTCCGCTTCGGCGTTTTCGCTGCATAGACCAGTCTAGGCTCCTGAACTGATGAAAGCCCTGTTAGGTCAATCGGCGGGGAGGATGGAAGCTTTAACGGTTCGAATCGCTATGCGTTAAGAGGCAATGGTGGACGCACGATTCGAAGAGAGGAGCGAAGAACTTGCGTAAGTACATAGGTACTAAAAAGAGTCTCCCGAAGATAGCGGGAAGTACTGAGAAGAATGAACCTGGCGGGCTATCGACGCGCGGGAGGGTGGAGCGCAGAATCGTAACTGTAATCGGGAGTTGGTTGCGGCTTCCGGAGTAAAAAGGTTTGGGCCTGTTTGCTCCTGTATCTCGTTCTGCTGCTCGCGAGCGCAGCCGAACGGTCGGAAGAACCGGACTGGCTTCAGGTTGCAAGACCCTCCATCCCCCACGCCCGAGCGGCCGGTCCCCCCACCGGCCGCTCATTTTTTTGATAGGAACTCACAGCTCACAACCGAAAGTTCAATCTTAAAGAGCAGACGGGGATGCGTGTCAGCGATTTGCGCGGGGGGTTGACTGTCATCTAGGACGGGTAGGCCTGGCGAGGTCCTGTAGACATGCGCGGGTTAGGGCAGGGTAATTTATGAAAGCTTGAGACTTGCTCAAGAGCGGGCACGGCCCTTCGAAGCTCAGGGTAAACGCCCCGTGCCCCTACGAGCCAGGAACAGAGCGAACCCGAATGGGCTGCGCAGAAAGAAAAAGAGGGCCAGAACGGATAGGCCCTCTCAACCGAACCACTTTGATGACACACTCGCGAGAAGCGAACTTTCCGCACCGGCCACCACCACGAAGAACAGTGGGAGAACATCGAGCCGTAATGAAAAAGGGGGCTGGTGCAAGCCCCCTTTTTTAAGCTGACCCCCCAAAAAACCAGAACCGAGTCGAGGTTCGGTTCCGGCCACCCCGGGAAGCCAATCTTGTAAGTTGTACTAGGAGAGAGCAATAGTTGTGCCAGCAGGGTGCAGACTTGACCTTTTGACGGAGGTGTATGATTCAAAAGAATTTACGGGAAATTGAAATGCAAGCCGGGAAAAAAGGGACGAAAGCATCTACAAAATCTCACAGAAAACCTCGAATCACCTACATTCTTTAGGAGTATTGCATCGAAAATCGTGATGTTTAGGGTGACGGGGCAAGGCTGGTTGGGGAACCGTTGACGTTACCGCGAGTGATTTGAATTTGACCGGCAACAATGTGCGGGGAAGCGGATCAGTAATCGTATGTCGCGTGATGGGGAAGGCTTGCCAGCACGTGCCTGACCTTGGACAAAGGATGATGGGGGAACTGCGCGTCGTAGCTTTCATCGTCTGAGATAAAACGGAGAACGCGCCGATCGGCGGGAGCGTAGCCAGGATCGTAAGGGTCGCCAGACCAGCGCCGCTCGTAGTCCTGAGGGGCGAGCTTACCTTCGTTGATCAACTGGGCCGTGACAACCGCCTCGCGGACGCCGGTCATGCCCTGCTCGCCGGCGACCACCGTCCAGATGAGCCAGTCCGAACGAAGCTGGAACATGAGCATGCCGGTGTAGACGTAGACCGGCATTTGCAATCGTTTGTAAATCAGCTTGATTCCGCTCGCAGTCGCGGAGGCTTCAAGCAGACCGCCACTCCGGAGTTGAGCGAGATTTCTGCACCAGTTTCGCAATGCGGTCTCATCAGATCGCTCAGAATCTGTAGGGGGATCTGACGTAATGGCAATCGATAAAACATTGCGGCACTGATCGCGCCATACGCGCATTTCACGGGACGATCCCTCTTCTTTCCATCCAGGCAAAGTGAGGCGAACGTACCAAATTGGTGAGCTTGCCGACTTGCGCCAAAGGCTATTCCACCATTTCATAGCGGTGCGTGAAGGAACGGGAGCCCAATCCAGACGCGTTGGAACGGTTTATAGCACCAGTGGTTGCCGGCTGCCAAGCGACGGATGAAGCGCTAGATGGCGGCAGTGGCGTGGCGCCAGCGGCGCCAGACTATCGTGGCCGGAAGCGCAAGGACGAGAAGCCAGAAGACTAGGACTGGGCCGAATTCGGCGAGGAAGAGGACGATGCAGAGAAGCGTGTCGGCGACGTTGCGGTAGCCGTTGACGGCGGCGTTGTGGATTAGCGTGGAGATCGCGGGGGCAGGGGAATCGAGCTTGGCTTTGTATTCTTCCGATAGCTTCAGGTCGATAGTGGCGAAGTCGACGCGGTGCTCGAGGTTTTTTTGTTCGGCTTCCATTTGCTCGATTTCGCCGCGGACGCGAGCGATCTCCTGTTCGACGCTGAGGACGTCGCTGATCTTTCCCGTGCGCTGCGTAAGGATGGCTTGGAGACGCTGCTCGGTCTCGCGGGAATTTTTGAGGCGCGCGACGAGATCAGCGTGTTGCTGGGTGACTTCTGCGCCGGTTTGGTTTTCGAGTTCGACGCGGCCGAGAGATTTTAGTTCGGCGAGGGCGGCAACGAGTTGAGGTGCGGGAATGCGCAGGGAAGCCTGGAGAGAACGCGCGGCATCTTGAGGTGTGTTGACAGTCAGATTGGCGGAATAACCGTTGTGGTGCGCGAGGATGGTGTCGAGCGAAGCGCGCGAGGAATCGAAATCCTTGACGAAGAGAGAGAGTGAGACGGTGCGAGCAATCATGGGGACAGAGAGATTCGTCCCCATCTGCTCGCTGCTGGCGAGCCACGACTTATATCCCCTTCCAGCTTGTGGGCCAGCCGATTGTGATTTGGCAGGCGGCTTAGGTGACGGCATGGACAGGCCGGGACGTGGAGTGTAGTACAGCCGCTGCTCGTCGAGTTGGGTCCGAGTCGAATCTTCTTCGCGTACGCGTGACTCTAATGCTTCCCGCTCGGCCACGTGCTTCGCCACAGCTCGTCTCGCCTCAGGGAGGGTCATATTGTATCGCCCCCCCATCGACCCAATGATTATGACCAACAGAAGGATCAAAACGGCGGACGCCGTAACCAATCTCCAGCGCTGGTTTGGAAAGAGCTGGAATTTCTGGCTGCGGGATCCGGACCTGGCATTTGCCGCGGCGGTGAGGTGCTCAGTGAATTTCGCGCTAACGGGCGCAGGGGCGACGGTCCAGCTGGAGAGCGAGTGTGAGGTGTTGCGAAGCGAGGCGACGAGTTCTTGGCAGTCGGCGCAGGTTTCGATGTGGGTGGAGACGGATTGGGCGCGGTCGGTGGAGAGTTCACCATCAAGGTGGGCCATGATTTCTTCTGGCGCGATGAGATGTTGGGTGGTGCTCATAGACGGAAGCCTTTCTGCGGGATTGCTGGTGCGGCGTTCGGCGACGCGGCCGGCTCGGTTGATGGCGCGGCGTCGTTCGAAGCGGATGCGGTGGATGGCTCTAGCAAATGGCGAAGGGCGGTGCGGGCGCGGAAGAGGCGGGAGCGGACGGTGTTGATTGGGAGCTGGAGGAGGTCGGCGATTTCGGCGTAGCTGAGTTGCTCGAATTCGCGGAGGAGGAGGATTTCGCGGTCGATGCGGTCGAGTTTTTCGACGGCGCGGCGGACCCAGAGGCCGGATTCGGTAGCGTCCTGCGTGGCGGGATCTGGGATGGTGCTTGGATGGCCGAAGAACGTGGCGCGGAAGGCGGCTTTGCGGCGGTGGGCGCGCAGGATTTTGAAGGCGATGGCGTAGAGGTAGGTGCGAAAGAGGGCGCGGGGTTCGTAACGGGAAGCGGCACGGAGAAGGACTAGGAAAGTTTCTTGCGAGAGTTCTTCGGCGTGGTGGGGGTCGGCGGTGCGGCGGCGGAAGAAACCGTAAATGGGTTGTTTGTAGCGGAGGAAGAGTTCATTGAAGGATTCAGCGGAGCCTTTTGAAAAGGCGAGCATGAGGTGCTCGTCGCTGGCGGGGCTGGCTGGGAAGGCGGGGGTGGGCGGCGTGTCGTTCATGGTGGCGAGCTTGAGAGCCTCCGAGTTCAGAACGAGAGCTGGGAGCGCGTCTTGCATGAAGGGCGGCTTGAGCCTCCACTAACGGTAATGTCACGACATAGGGAAAAGTTCCCGGAGGATCGAAGAAAAAGATAACGCAGTGACGCAGAGTACGCTGAGCCGCGCAGAGAGGAAGGGGACTTGGATGGCCAGGGCTATTTGTTGAACTTGAGAAACTCAACTGGCAGGGGAATCGCGAAGCGTTCACAGAGCGCTCGGACGTCATGATAATCGTTCTCGTCGAGCTTGTAGCCGGAATGGAACCTCACCAGCCACTCGGGTGAGATGCAGCGGACTGGATATCCGTTGATGGAGCCGTTTCCCGTGAGTTGTTCGCTCATGTACGGCACGCCGTGGAGATTATTGCCAGCGCCGTCCAAAGTGTAGGAATGAACATCGACCTCGAGTCCATGGGGATTGGCCAAGACGAAATTGCATTCCCAGCTGTCGTCGCGAGGCTGCTCTCGATAGCCGCGAGCGCCTAACAATTCGCGAAGCTGCGGAACGTACTTGTGAGGCGTAGCAATATCAAGGTCTGCGTGCGGGCGCGTCTGTTGGCCCAGGAGAGCATCCACGGCCCAACCGCCGTCCACGTACACCTCAAGGCCGTGCTGCTCAAAGAACTCGATGAGTTCCACGGCGTCCCGGGAATCCATGGGGCCATTCTAACAAATGGCCTTTCAGATATAGGACGGATAGAGGGAAATCGCATGGGCAGAATGAGGGGAAAATAAAGCTTGACATATTCCTATATCGGAATGTATTGTACGGGACATGGGACGAGCGGCGACGACTTCGGATGCTTTTAATGCTGTGGCGGAGCCGCGGCGGAGAGAGATACTCAACTACCTGGCTTTGCAGGAGAGGCCGGTGGGGGAGATTGTGCATGCTTTGGAGATGGAGCAGCCTTCCGTTTCGAGGCATTTGCGCGTCTTAAAGCATGTGGGGTTGGTGGATGCACGACGAGATGGGCGGCAGATGTTTTACCGGACAAATGCGGAGGCGATCCGGCCTTTGCATGACTGGGCAGGGACTTTTGAGCGGTATTGGAAGCATCAACTGATGCGGGTGAAGGAGCGGGCCGAGGAGAAGAGCGGAGCGGTGAAGAAGGATTGATGGATTTCGAACTGGGCTCTAGAAAAATAAACTCTTTGAGGAGGAACGATGAGTTCGATGGCAGCGGCAATGGTGGCACTGGATAGCTTGACGTTGAATATTGTGCAGGAAATTCATGTGAGGGCTTCGCTGGAGGTGACGTTCGAAACGCTGCTGGAGCAGCTCGGGCCGCGGAATGAGGTGTCGAACGGGACCGCGATGCCGATGAAGCTGGAGGCCTGGCCGGGCGGGAGATGGTTCCGGGATTTGGGCGACGGCAACGGGCACTTCTGGGGACATGTGCAGGCGATCAAACGACCGACGCTGCTGGAGTTTACGGGGCCGATGTTTATGTCCTATCCGGTTGCGTCGAATGTGCAGTACCGGTTGAGCGAGACGGATGGCGGGACGCTGATCAAGTTTCATCACACGGCGCTGGGATTGATTCTGGACGATCATAGAAAAGGCGTGACGGGCGGTTGGGGAACGATCAACGAGCGAGTACGGAAGGCGGCAGAGGCGCTGGGATCGTTCGCAGCCGGAGGCGGGAAGAAGCAGTAGAGCAGATAGAGATCGCGTTCAAGTTCAGCATTCAACCGAGAAGGTTTCTGTTTCGGAACGAGAGGAGAATCAACATGTCGATTGCAGAAGGAATGCTCGCGGAGTTTGAAACACAAGTACCGGTCACGCGAAGGTTTCTGGAGCGGCTGCCGGAAGATAAATTGTCCTGGAAGCCGCATGAGAGATCGCTGTCCGCGGGGCAGCTCGCCTACCACATCGCCGCGGTGCCGAGCGGAATCGTGCGCTTCGTGCAAAACAATCCGGCGCAAGCTCCCGAGTCTTTTAACTTTCCGCAGCCGGCGAACCGCCAAGAGATCCTCAAGGCGTTTGACGAAAGCATTACGGCAGTGCGGAGCTTATTGCCCAAGTTCGACGACGCGGCCATGAAGGAAACCTGGCGGATGAATGCAGGCGGACGAGAAGTGCTGGCGCAACCTCGAGCAGAGTTCTTGCGTGATGTCATGTTCAGCCACTTGTACCAGCACCGCGGGCAATTCAGCGTGTACTTGCGAATGCTGGACGTGGCCGTGCCGGCGAGCTGGGGACCGAGCGGGGACGGACCTCCGGCTTTCATGCAGAAGGCTCGATCGGCCTAGCCGGCCGGTGCTGAGGAGGAACCTATGTGTCCCGCGTGCATGGCGACAACGGCAATGCTGATCGCATCGGCAGTTTCATCGGGTGGAGCGGCGGCTGTTCTGGCGAACAAGCTTCTGGGGAAAAAGATAGTTACAAGGGTGTTTCGAAATCAGGAAAAGGAGAAGGCATGGGAGCAACCCACGAACAAGTGAACCTGATGCTGCATTTGTATGAGTTGAGGAGAGAGACGAAGCTGCGGGAAGCTCGGGAATGGATGTCCGCGAATTTTCATCCAAAAACTGCCGACGAGGCCATGAAACTGGTGCCGCCTGGAACCAAAGAAAACGGATATATGCGGATGGTGCTTGGTTATTGGGAGATGGTGGCGAGCATCGCCAACCGCGGATTGGTGGATGAAGAGTTGTTTTTTGAAAATTCGGGCGAGCAGTGGGGCGTTTGGGAGACGGTGAAGCCGCTCGTCGGCGCGTGGAGGACGATGTTTGCGAATCCACAGTTTCTCGGCAACTTGGAGGAGCATTGCAAACGGTTGGATGCATGGAGAGAAAAGCGCAGTCCTGGTTCGGTGGAGGCGATTCGCAAGACGTACGCGCAGATGAACCAGGCAGCGCAGGAGAACAGGACGCAAGCGGCCAGCAGCTAGCACGGCTGGAATGGATTGGTGTGCAAAAGCTTGCTTGATATGAGACGCAGGCTCTGCACTTTCTCGGTAGTCGAGAAAAACTTTGTAAGGAGAAGAAATCATGAGTCAGAGCACGGTAGAAAATCCAAAAGTTGTGAGACGAGACGAATGGATCGCGGCACGAAAGGAGCTGCTGGCGAAAGAGAAAGCATTGACGCGGCAGAGAGACGCGCTGGCGCAGGAACGGCTGCAGTTCCCGTGGCTGAAAGTCGAGAAGAACTATGTGTTCGACACGCCCGTGGGTAAAAAACCGCTGGCGGATCTTTTCGGCGGCAAAAGCCAGTTGGCGATCTATCACTTCATGCTGGGAGCGGATTGGGAAGCGGGGTGCCCGAGCTGCTCGCTGATTACGGACCAGATGGATCCGATGGCGATCCACCTGGCACAGCGGGACGTGCGGTTGATGCTCGTGTCGCACGCGCCCCTCGCGAAGATCGAGGAGTTCAAGAAGCGGATGGGATGGAAGCTGCCGTGGGCTTCGTCGTTTGGAAGCGATTTCAATTTTGACTACGAAGTGTCGGTGAAGAAGGAAGACAAGGACAAAGAGAGCACTTACAACTACGCAGTGATGAAGTTTCCAAGTGAGGAACGGCCGGGCATGAGCGTTTTCTACAAGAATGCGAACGGCGAAATCTTCCACACCTTCTCCGTGTATGGGCGCGGGTTGGAGGACTTCATGGGGATCTACGCGATTCTGGACCACGTGCCGAAAGGGCGGGACGAGGGGACGAAGGGAATGTCGTGGGTACGGCACCACGACCGGTATCCGGAGAGCAACATCGTTGAGGTGAAGGCCGCGAAGACATAGCGGGCGATTCAGAAGTCGCGAGAATAAGAATGAAGAGCGTGGCGGTTTACACCAGCGAAAGCTGGAGCGAACCGCCGCACTTTTTTGTGCTGGCATCGGAAGGCAGGAAAGAGAGCGGCGAGGGCGAATTGCTAAAAACGCTCGGAACGGTCAGGCTCCGATGGAGGAGCGGAGGGCGTCGGCCAGGGATTGGCTGAAGCGTTGGACGTCGGCGTCGTGTTCGGCTTCGACCATGACGCGGGCGAGTTGTTCGGTGCCGGAATAGCGGAGGACGACGCGGCCATTTTCGCCGAGGGCGGATTGAGCTTCGGCGAGAGCACGAGAAACTTCGGGTAGAGTTTCGAGCGGAGGTTTGGATTTTACTTTTACATTGACGATGATTTGCGGGTAATCCTTGAGACCTTCGACCAGGGATTCGATTTTGCCGTGCATGGAGACGAGCGAGGCGATTTTTAGAGCAGTAAGCAGGCCGTCACCGGCGGGGCTATCTTCGAGAAAAATGACGTGGCCGGATTGTTCGCCCCCGATGACGTTGCCGCTGCGAAGCATTTCTTCGAGGACGTAGCGATCGCCGACGGAAGCGCGGGCGAGGGAGATGCCTTCGCGGGCCAGGACGTGCTCAAGGCCGAGATTGGACATGGACGTGGCGACGACGCGATTGCCTTTGAGCTTGTTCTGCGATTTAAGGTGACGCGCGACGGCCAAGAGAACGCCGTCGCCGTTGACGATTTTTCCTGTTTCGCAGACGAAGAGGGCGCGGTCGGCATCGCCATCGAAGGCCACGCCGAGTTGAGCGCGCTCGGAGAGCATGCGCTTTTGCAAGCCATCGAGATGAAGCGAACCGCAGCCAGCGTTAATGTTGCGGCCATCGGGAGAAACGCCCATTGAAACGACGTTTGCGCCGAGAGAGTGGAAGAGTTCGGGGCCGAGTTTGTAAGCAGCGCCATTGGCGCAGTCGAGAAGAATGCGAAAACCAGACAGATCGGCTCCGGCGATGATGCGGCTGCGAAGAAAGTCGAGATATTCGGCGTCGAGAGACGCGTCGGCGATGAGGAGTGGCGGATTTTTCGGCGGAGGATCGGAGCGATGCTTGAAGATATCGGCTTCGAGCGTTTCTTCGACGGAATCGGGGAACTTCATGCCAGCGTGCGAAAAAAGCTTTACGCCGTTGTCGTGGTACGGATTGTGCGAGGCGGAAATAACGACCCCGGCTTGAAAATCATTTTGGCGAACGAGGCAGGCAACACCGGGCGTGGTGATGACGCCAGCAAAGGCTACGGAAGCACCGGCTTGGGTGAGCCCGGCGGCGAGGAGAGCAGCAATGTGGGGGCCGGATTCGCGGGTGTCCAGGCCGATGAGGACGTGGGCGGCGGAGTGTTCGCGCAACAAATAGGCGGCGAGAGAGCGGCCCGTGGCGAAAAGAGTGCCGTCGTCGAGAGGTGGAGTGCCAGGAACGCCGCGAATACCGTCTGTTCCGAAAAGTTCTTTGGGCATGAGAGGTTAGCGGCCAAAGCCTGAAGGACCGACCATACGAAAGTTTAGCATAGGCTCAGAAGGGGGCATGGATTGGAGCGTTGCGCGAGTTCACTTGGGTAAATAGGGAGCGAAAAGCTTCCGCGTCGCTAGGGTTTGTGCCCTGCTGGAGGAAGATTCGAGATACGAAACGCGAGCGAGCGAAGTGGCCATGAGCTTGCACGAGTGTGCTAACGTGATGGGAACGGAGTGCCTCGTGCCAGAGATAGAAGCGTCAACATCTAGCGTTCGAATTGCAAGTTCTAATTTCAGTTTGCGGATTCTCGCCGCAGCGGTCATCCTGCTTTTCTTTTATTACGCAGCGGGTGTCGTGATAACCGTGCTGCTGTCGATCTTGCTGGCCTATTTTCTGGATCCCGCGGTGGAGTTGCTGGAGAGAATGCACGTGCCACGCACGGTGGGCGCGATGGTGATGGTGCTGTTGTTAATCGCGGTCCTGGTGGCGGTCGGCTACGGACTGGGAACACGAACGGAAGATTTTGCGGCAAATTGGCCGAAATACAGCGGGCTCGTGAGACAAGCGGCAGGAGCAGTGGAAGGCAGAATCAACGGACTGGAAAAACAGGTTACGCCTACAGAGCCCGGAGCAACTGCACAGCAACAAGGGGGAGAGCATCCGGAGACAGCCGCCGTGCGCGCAATGCTATTCCGCGGAATCGGGTCTCTCTACGCGCTGTTTCTGGAAATTACATTTGTGCCGTTCTTAGTGTTCTTTATGCTCGCGGGGAAGCGGGAAGTTTGGCACGGGACGCTGCAGCTGTTTCCAGCGTCGAAGCGAACGCAGGTGAAGGAAACGCTGGAGGACTTGCGGGAGGTTTTGCGGGACTATCTGGCGGGAATGACACTGTTGACCTTGATGGTGATTGCGGCGAGCAGCGCGTTTTTCTGGTTTCTGGGGCTAGACTTTCCGGTGCTGACGGGAATTGCGTCCGGCTTGTTGAATATGGTGCCGTACATTGGAGCGGTGCTGGCGTGGCTGCCTGCGTTTATCATCGCGCTGGCAAAATGGCGAACGTTTGGGCAGTTCGCGCTGATTGCAGGCGGATTGATGACCATTCACGTGCTGGCGCTGAATTTAGTGGCGCCGCAACTGGTTGGGCGGCGCGTGCGTCTGAATGCCGTGGCGATTACGATTGCGCTGCTTTTTTGGGGCTGGGTGTGGGGCGGCATGGGATTGATACTGGCGATTCCCATCACAGCCGCTTTGCGCGTGATTTGCGATCACACGGAGTCCTGGCGGCCGATTGGACGCTGGCTGAGCGCGTGAGGAAGTGAGTAGTGAATAGGGAGTAGAGGAAGTTCGCTACTTTTGAGCTTGGCGCTTTCCTCTTCAGAAATCCTTCTTTAAACTACCTTTCTCTTGAGAATGAAAAAATCGTCGAGAATTAATTCTGTCTCTGGAAGATTCGTGCGTCAAGAATGGGGGCATTCCATGAAACGGTTTGGGATCAATTTGTGTTCGTTGTGCGCGCTGGTGTTGCTTTTATGGGCGCCCACAGCACAGGCATGGGGATGCAAGGGGCACCAAACAGTGGCTTATCTGGCGGAGAAGCATTTGACCCCGGAAGCAAAACAGATGTTTCAAACACTGCTGACAGAGAATCCGATCGATCCACAGTTGAAGAGGTATTGCGGGAACGCGGTTACGGACGTGTTTGCGGATGCTGCGACATGGGCGGACGACGAACGCACGAAAGCTCCGAAAACCGGGCCGTGGCATTTCATCGATATCCCGCTGGGAGCGGCGCGGGATCAGGTGAAGGAATCCTGTGGGCCGACGGGATGCGTGACGCAAGCCATCGTGGAGCAACTCGCGATCTTGAAGGACAAGACCGCTTCGGCAGCGGATAGAGCTCAGGCGCTGAGATTTATCATCCATTTTGTGGGGGACTTGCACCAGCCGTTGCATGCGACGACGAATTCGGACCGGGGCGGAAATTGCGTGCCTGTGAAGTATTTCCGGCGAAACCCACACGCCATCGGCGGATCATACACGCCGAATCTGCATACAATTTGGGATACCGACATGGTGGAACGCGACATGGAAGGAGCGAGTCCGGCGGATTTCGCCGAAACGCTGGACACGCAGTTTAAGGGCTCAGAAGCAAACTGGACCAAGGAAGGAATGCAGCTCGAAACTTGGGCATGGGAAGGGCATCAGTTTGCCGCAGCCACGACTTATGGAGTGCTTGCTGTAAAAATCGCGGTTGAGCCGAACGTCGCTGTCGAGAAGTGCACAGATGACAACAATATCGGAGAGCGAATGCTGGAGCTACACGAAGCAGTCGCGCAGGCCTATCAGGACGCGGCCGCGCCAGTCTTCGAAGAACGTCTGGCGCAAGCGGGGCTCAGGCTGGCGATGATCCTTAATGAAGCGGCGAAGGCGAATCCGTAAGTTGGATCTGACGGCGAGTGCGACACTGGCCGACCGCAAGTGTGCATTATGGAACATCACCGGTCTCACTGGTTGCGCCTCGACTGTGGAGTGATAAACTCAGAGGCGCATTGGATGTAACGCTCCCTGGTTGAATAAGAAACTCGCAGGTCCCTCCTCTCGTCTGCGAGAAACCCAGCCTTACCACACGACTCGAACGCCCTCTCCGTTCTGAAAGAACATCAGGTTCTCATGCTGCCTAGCCCGCGGTGCGAGCAAGTGCTTGCGGCCATTCTGGAATCGGCCGAAGAAGCGATCATCGGCATAGCGCTCGATGGCTCAATTGAATTGTGGAGCCGTGGAGCGGAGCGTTTGTACGGGTACACAGCCGCCGAGGTTACTGGCCTTGCGCTGATCTCGCTGCTGCCAATTTACGAAGGGCCGTCCTTGCAGGCAGTCCTGGAAGCAGCGCGCGGAGGGAAGATGACCGCATGCGAAACGGTTGAGCGGCTGCACAAGACGGGTTCCAAGTTGAGCGTTGGAGTGAGGCGGATGGCCGTACGGGATGAGGGGGGAATGATCACCGGCATCCTGGAGATTGGGCGGGCGACGCGCCAGAAAACGGAAGACACGCCCTCGGAAACACAACTGCGGCTGCTCGTGGAGCAAATGCCAGTGCTTCTGTGGACAGCGGATCAGAGCCTGCGGATTACCTCGAATTGGGGCTCGGGTTTGCAACACTCGGATGTACACGCTGGGGACTTGGTAGGGCGGACGGTGTCCGAGTATCTGAAGTGCAGTACCACGAACATGGCACCGATGGCACATCACTCTGCGGCTCTGCGTGGAGAGTCGGCGCATTTCGAGTACAAGCGCGAAAACCGGATTCTGGAGATTCACCTGGAGCCGCTGCGGGCGCCGTCGGGAGAAACCATCGGTTGCATCGGAGTCGGCCTGGATATCACGGTGCGGAAGAGAAGCGAAGAGCTAGTTCGCTACCAGGCAACACACGACGCGCTGACAGGACTGGCTAATTACCGAGAATTCATGGACACGCTGGAGCGCGAACTGCGCCGCGCAGAACGCGGCCGTCATTCGTTTACTGTACTGCTGCTAGACCTGGACGACTTGAAACGAATCAATGACCGGCTGGGGCATTTGGCGGGAAACAGAGCGCTGAAGCGGCTGGCGGGGGTTATCAAGGAACAATGCCGCGCGACGGACCTGGCGGCGCGATACGGCGGCGATGAATTTGCAGTGGTGCTGATCGAATCTGACTTAAGCATGGCCCAGCAGGTGGCGGAGCGCATCGAAGCTCATGTGCGGGAAGACAAGGAAGAGCCACCCATCAGCGTAAGCAGCGGCATGGCGATATATGCCGCCGACGGACGAACGGCGCAAGACTTGCTAGAGGCAGCGGACCGGCAACTGTACGGGCGGAAGAGGCTTCTGCGAAGCCGGAACGCGGCGGTCGGTTAGACCGAATTTTCCAAGATAGAAAATGATGAGCGATTGGTTTATGCGGTGGGGTGTGCGCGGGAATGGTGCGTGTTCTTTCGATCTCGGGGAAAAGGAGGAGAGAGTTAGACTTGGGGATGACTGAGAACTGGCGCAAAGATTTCGCCGGGGGAGAACATCGTGAAGGCGCAGGAACTGCTGTTAAAGCTGTTCGACGAAGCGTTCAAAAAGAAAACTTGGCACGGACCCAATCTGAGACAAGCGATCCGGGGAGTGAGCGCCAAGCAGGCCGCGTGGCGCCCAGGAGTGGGGCGGCACAATATATGGGAAGAGACGCTGCATGCGGCCTATTGGAAATACGCAGTGCGGAGACGGATCGAAGGCGGAAAAAGAGGATCGTTTGTATTGAAGGGGAGCAATTTTTTTCCGCGGCCGGAGAAAGGCAAGGCCAACGAAGCGGCCTGGCGCGCGGATAAAGAGTTGCTTGAGAGGGAGCACCGCGCATTGCGGGCAGCTATCGAGACGGTTCTGGAGACGCCAAGGGGAACAAAGTTCCTTCGGCAAATATATGGTGTGGCTTTGCACGATGTTTATCACGCGGGACAAATTCGGCTGCTGCGCCGGCTGATGGCAAGCTAACGCTGGGGGGCAGGCTCGAAGCTAGCTGGGCGCAGGCTAGGAATCTTGCTCGCGAATGGCGTGCACGACGCTTGCAGGATCAGCGGAGTCCTGAAACAGACGGATGGCCGCGATGCCCGAAGCACCGGCGGAAATACATGAGGAAGCGTTGGCGAGGGTAATTCCACCGATCGCGAGGACGGGAATGTTCACGGAGCTGCAGACCGCAGCGAGACGGTCGAGGCCCTGCGGCGAACCGTAGGCGGCTTTTGATGGTGTGGCAAAAATCGGGCCGAAGAAAATGTAGTTCGCGCCGGAAGAGGCGGCGGAGTGAGCAGCTTCGAGCGAATGGCAAGAAACGCTGAGAAGGAAATCGTGCGCGAGAGTTTGTGCGGCAGGTGAGGAGAGCAGCAGACGTTTCGCTTCTTCCACAGGCAAGGAGTTCTCGCCCAGATGCAGGCCGCCAGCTTGCGTGGCGAGCGCCACATCGAGGCGGTCATTCACAAAAATGCGGGCAGCCTTGCGAGTGTCTGCCTGAGGCTCGCTTGGCAGTTTTGAGACGCGGTTGTGCGCCTCGCGTGCCAGGAAGGCGGATTGCTTCCCCGACAAATCCTTTTCGCGAATCTGAATCCAATCGACGCCAGCCGCGACGGCCAGTTCAATCTTCTCCAAAAGCGGCTCAATCAAATCAGGCTGGGAGGAGACCTGCAAACTGCGGCGGTCGGTGACGTAGCAGAGAATCGGCTTTCTGTCCGGACGAAGATCGAAATCGAGCGCCGAACTATTTGGGAGGGACACTGGAGGGACTCGGACGAGAACCGATGAAGCTTAGAGCCAGAAGAATATCCAGCACACCAAGACCGCTGACGGCACCACGAAACGACGGATGGAGCACCACATGGATGAGCGAAGGGAAGTGGTTGAGAAAAAAATTCTGCTCCCAAAAAGCGGACCACGGAAGATAGAGTAGCAATGCTCCCATTTCGAAGCAGACGACGACCAGCAGCGCGCGGAAGACTCGGTTCATGGTTGAGAAGGAATCGCCAGCATCAATGAGTGCCGGGTATCAGCGAATGGGCTTCTGGAGCGCAGCGATGCGATCGGCGACGTCTCGATAATCAATGTTCATCGCGTAGACCTGGGAAAAACTCTTCAGCGCTGCTTCCGGCTCACCCGCGGATTCCTGAGCAACACCTAAATCATACCGCAACGCGAGAATGCTTTCCGGTTCAATGCCCGGCACGCGCAAAGCGCGCTCGTACCAGATGGCGGCGATGCCCGGCTGTCCTTTTTCCGTGAAGGCCAGACCCAGCAGCGTGCAGCATTGCATGACATAGCGGAAGGGCTTGCCGTTCTCGGTGGCTTTGGCGACTTTTTGGAATTCGCTGATGGCTTCATCCACCAAGCCCATCTCGCGGAAGGCGATGCCAAGATTGTAGTGGGTCTCGAGATCTTCATCCTCGGCACCCATTTCGCCGAGTTCGGCGCGGAAATCATCGAAGACTTCCTTGAGCGGACTGTGCTCCACAGGCCCGGCGGGCTTTTCTTCCGCTTTAGGCAGAGCGGCCGGCGAGGCAGCTTCCGAGTGGGAAGGTGTGAGGGCGTCGAGGCCAAGGTCGTCGATTTCTTTTGCAAGGTCGGCGAGAAATTGATCGGAAGCAAAAGCTTCCGCGGGCGGCGCGGCGGCGGAATCCTTTGCAGCGGGCGCAGGTTCCGGCTCGGGTTCGCGGACGACTATGGGTGTTGCTGGAGGCTTCTGGTCATAGGCAGGGACAAGGGGTTCTGCCTCGAGAACCAGCTCGAAATCCTGATCGAGCTCGAATTCTGGTTCCGGTTCGATAGCCGGAGGAGGGGCTGGTTTTTCAGGAACGACAGGCTTCTTGTGAACGGGCGGCTTTTCCGGGACCGCGGGTGCGTGACTCTCCTTCACCGGCGGAGGGACTTTCTTCACTTCTGGTGGTGGAGGAAGCTCCGCGGAAATGTCGGCAAAGGAATTTTGCGCTTCTTCGAGAGCCGCTGGCTCTTCTACGGGCAGCTCGAATTCCGAGACATCGTGGGATCCGGAAGACACAGCGGCTGCTGGCTCTTCTGAAATCGAAAATTCCTCTTCGGCGACAGGCTCGGCCGCGACTTCGGGAGGAGGCGCAGGAGCGGGGGCAGCGGGCCTTGCCGGGGGAGCTTTTTCAGCGGGTTCCGCCGGATGAGAATCTTCCAGCATCGAATCCCATTCCGCAGAAAGATCGACCTCTTCCTGAACCTCGGAAGCGTCCGAGGAAGCTTTGGCATGTGCGGTTTCGGCAACAGCCGGTTCGGCCTGCACGGGAGTATCAAACTCAATCGCCGGCTCTTCGACGACGGGCTCCGGCTCGGCGGCCACTTCCGTCATCGCGACTTCTGGGATGGTTGCTGCCGGAGGTTCCTGGTGAGCCGCGGTGCTGGCTGCCAATTCCGCGTCGGTAAGACCGGCGGCGCGCTGGAATCTGCGGCGAAGCTCACCGAAGCGCTCGGCCCCGCGCAGGTCGGCGCGTTCGACATGGATTTGCTCAAGTTGGGAAGCGAGTTCGGCGGTACGGCGGTCATCGCCAGCGCCGAGCACAAAGTCGAGAAGCTTTTCGAGTGTCGGAGTATGGCGAGGCGCGCGGCGCAAAATGGCTTCGAGAAGGCCGATAGCTTTCTGCGTGAGACCGTAGCTGGCGAAAAGATCGACATCGGTGAGGGACTGAGCGATGAACTTCTGGGTCTCTTCATCGAGCGGAGGCTCGGCAGGGGCGGCTGGGGCTGCGGGAGTGTCGCCAGCGACGGGCGCAAAAGTGGCCTCCACGTCGGGTCGGAGTTTTGGCGCAGGAGCCTTGGGAATTTCTGCCTGCAGATCTTCTTCGGGCGCCGGTGGAGCTGCTTCCGCGCCAAGCAAGCCCAACTTGCGTAGAACGCCGTCCAGTTTGCGCTTGGCGGAATCGCTGTCAGGCTGGCGGTCGACGAGCTGTTCAAAGATGGCTTTTGCGCGATCGAGCTGGTTGGCGGCAACGAGGCCGTCGCCCAAATGCGCAAGAGCGTCGGGAAGGCGGAAAGAATCACTGGTTCGGCCGTAGAAATCGACGAGCCATTCCAAAGGCTCGAGGCGGCCCGGCATGCGGCCGGCCAGCTCGTTTTGCAGGCGGCCGATGACTTCGTGCTCGCCGCCATCAATCATGGGCACGCGAATCTGGCCAATGATGGCCATAGCACGATCGCTTTGGCCGGACTCGAGGAGCCCTTCGACGATTTTTTGTGCCGGGCCGAAATTCTTACTGTCGGCTGCGAGAACGCGGAGTGCGAGAGCTGTGGCTTTTTCCCAATTTGCGTTTTTTACATAAAGATCGAGGAGCAACTCAGTTTGTTCGCCGCCTTTATCCAGGTCGGGGACGTGCTCGAGGACCTCTGCCGCTTGGGTGAGATTGCCCTGGGAAGAGAAGGAACGAGCTTTGACAATGGTGGCCGCCAGGCAATTGGCATCGATCTTCAGAGCCTTGTCGGCGAGCTTGTCGGATTCAGCCTGGTCTCCTCGGGCGAGAGCGCGCTGCGCGGCGGATACATAGGCGTCGACGGCTTCGCGCGATTGGCCCATGGCCTGATAGAGATCTGCCAGCCGAATCTGAATGCGTAGATTGTCGGGCTCCGCGAGGAGAAGTTTCTTCAGCAGGCCGACCGCTTCGGGCTGGCGGTTGTTCTTGAGATGGATCTCCGCGAGTTGCAAAAAGAGCGGGCGGGCCTCGCTCATCACCCCTTGCTGGACGTAAAGATCGGCCAGCTTTTCCAGGGGGCGAATCTCTTCCGGGGCGAGCTTGGCGATGCGTTTATAAACGGCGATGGCTTTGGTCAGAAAACCGTCGCCGACAAAAATTTGGGCCAGGCGCTCGAAGTAATCGATAGCTTGGAATGTTTCGCCCTGGCGAATGTAGAGCTCGCCGATGGTCATGAGCGTGACCTGATCGCGCGGCTCAAATTTCAGAATTTGCTGGTACTCGGCGATGGCCTGAGGGACCTTGCCCTGATTCAGCAGCTTCTGCGCGGATTCGACAAATTTGCTCTTGGTATAGGCCATTCGTGTTCCCAGACAATACGCGGCCCGCGCCTGCAGGAGGATATCTCCCCCGTCCCAAGAGTTGGAAAGGCAGACAGAAGCCGTGCTTGCTAACGCTAGCAGGCAGTTAAAAGGCAAGTCAACGAACCCAGAAGGGGGTGTGAGCAGCCAGTTATCCCCGTTAGGACTAGGAAACTAGACGGCGAAGACAAGGCGAAGCGGGGGAGAGGCGCTTTTCGAGCTTTTTGTGGGCCAGGGGGATTGAGGAGAGGTTGAAAGCCGCCAGTGGAATGCAGGCTAAGCCGCAAAGGAACTGTAGTGGAAGCAGACTACTGCTAACGCGGTTTCAAGACTTCGCCGGTGATGAACCGCGTTGTGAACTAGTGTTCTGCAGCCCAATAGATCGCGGACCCGTGGGCTGGCAGCGTGACATCCACAAATTCCTTGGAGCCCAAGTCCTCGTGTTCCCAAAGGTCGCGGAGATTGTAGTTTGCGCGCGTGAGGCCCAGCTCTTTCCAAGAGTAGTGAAACGATTGCGAGGTGGTATCGAGATTGAAAACGGCAACGTAGGCGCCATTGCCGGATTCCGGAGTGGATAGCCAGACAGCCGCTTTGTCGGTCGAGATGTCGGCATGGCTTCCAGTGGAATGCTGATCGACGCCGATCAACTCCGCATTGGTGAGCGCGGATTGGGTCCAGTCGTCGGACAAAGTAAGATTGCCTCCCATCATGAGCGGCGAACGGAAGATGGACCAGAGGGTGAGAAGGGTGCGCTGCTCGTCGCGGGTGAGACGCGTGGTGCGCGGCTTTTCCCAACCGGCAACCGGTTCCAGGCGGCCGATGGGGAGCATGTCCGCGTCGGGCCAATGTCCCGGACCAGAGGACGCGGCCCATTTCGCGGCGCGAGCAAACTGATTTCCGACGCCCTGCGGAAAGTCCTTATCGCTTAGCCAGACATCCCAAATGTCATCAGAGATACGCCACATTTGGGCGTAACGGCGCAGTTCGGGCGCTTTATCAAGCGGGGCCGGACCGGGAGAAAGGCTGAGAACAATGGGACGGCGAATTTTGCGGAGTGCGGCGCTGAGCATGCGAATCTCATCGCCTTTGTAGGGATGGCTGGAAATGCAATCGACCTTTAGAAAATCAACTCCCCAGTCGGCGTAAAGTTTCGCGATGGAATTGTAATAGGCCTGAGCGGCTGGCGAGCCTTCTTTGAGGCCATAGTTGTACGTATTCCAGGGACACGAATCGGAGACGTCCGCGGCGGCTTTAGCGTGATAAGAAGTGCCCGCAATCGGGAGGTTCTTGCGAACCGCCTCTTTGGGAATACCGCGCAAAATGTGGATGCCAAATTTAAGGCCGAGCGAATGGATGTAGTCGGCCAGCGGCTTGAAGCCGGCGCCTTGTTCAGCTGAAGGAATGCTATTCACTGCGGGAATGTAGCGGCCATAAGCGTCGAGGCTGAATTCCGGTGTGCCGCCATTGGTCTCCGTGGAATGATTCGTCACGTACCAGCCTTCATCCACGACAATGTATTCCCAGCCGTAGGATTTCAGATGCTCTGCCATCCACGCTGCATTCGCTTTGATATCGGATTCGCTGACGGTTTCGGCATACGAGTCCCAACTGTTCCAGCCCATCGGCGGCGTGGCAGCAAGCAAAGCCGGTTCTTCGGCGTTCCTGGAATTCGCAGCGACTTGCGAGGTAGGAGTCCAGACATAAAAAGCGGCGCAACCCGCCAAAAGGAGTATCGCCGCGCCGCGCGTGACCCATTTCCCATGCATCAGGCTGACCTCTAGAGTTTCCAGCGGAGATTTTATGTGACTCGCTAAGAAAGTGGTAGCGGAGTTTGCGTAGCCCCCGCGGCCCAGCAATTCGCGTCGCGGACGGGCGCGAAGGAATAGCGATGAAGCGGCGAGGGACCGTGCTGGCGAAGAGCCTCGAGGTGATCGGGAGTGGCGTAACCCTTGTGGCGAGCGAGGCCGTATTGCGGGTAGACAGCGTCCCATTTTTCCATGCATGTGTCGCGATGGGTTTTGGCGAGGATGGAAGCGGCAGCGATGGAAACGCTGCGCGCGTCACCTTTGATAAGGGATTTTTGTTCGATGAGAACATCGAGCTGCATGGCATCAATGAGCAAATAATCCGGCTGGATCGAAAGTTGCTGCAGGGCGGCGGTCATGGCCTGGCGGCTGGCCTGATAAATGTTCCAAGCGTCGATGCGCTGGGCATCGATTTCTGCGACGGCCCAAGCGAGAGCGTGCTCGTGGATACGCACCGCAAGTTCCGTGCGACGCTCGGCAGGAAGTTTTTTCGAATCGTCTAGGCCGACAATGCGGCGTTTGGGATTGAGAATGACCGCGGCGGCAACGACAGGACCGAAGAGCGCGCCGCGACCGGCTTCATCGAGACCGGCGATGCGCATCCAGCCAAGTTGTCGCGCCGTTCGCTCGAAACGGGAAGAGCAAAGACGGCTCATTGGTCGGAGATTTTAGCACGGTGAGTGGAATTCAGGCGCTCACTCATACCGCAGCGCCACGACCGGATCGACCTGCGTTGCACGCTGGGCCGGCAGGTATGCCGCAAGCGCCGCTACCGCGCCAAGGAGAAAACACGAGCCGGCAAACGCCAGAGGATCCGCGGCTCCTACTTCGAACAGCATGCTGCCAAGCAAACGACTCAATCCATAAGCGGCGGCCAAACCGACGGCCATGCCGGCTGTCACCAGGAAGGCCATGTTGCTTACGACGTTGCGAAGGATGTCGCCGGGTTGTGCACCGAGTGCCATGCGAATTCCGATTTCGCGCGTGCGCCGCGCAACGGAAAAAGCCACGACGCCGGAAAGTCCGAGCGACGCCAACAGAGTGGCGAGCAATCCGAACAAGCTGGAAAGCCAGGTGAGGAGCCGCTCTTGCACGAGGGAATTGTCGATCTGTACCTCCAGCGTGGTGGTTGCGTAGAGGGGCAAATTCGCATCGAGGTCGTGTACTTGCGCTCGCACGAGGTCGCCGATTTTTTCCGGGTCGCCAGAAGTACGCACCTGGAGCGTCATGTCAAAGAGACGTTCTTCCTGCGCCATAGGTGCGTAGAAATGGCGGCGCGGGGTTTCTGAAAGATGCACGTACTTGGCATCTTTCACTACGCCGATGATTTCACGGTCCGGAGGTACTTTCGGATCGTCGTCGGTTCCAATTTTCTTACCGAGCGGATCTTTGTTTCCGAAGAAATAGTGCGCCATGGTTTCGTTGATGATGACGACCTTCGGGAGCGACGCGGTGTCTTCCTCGGTAAAATCACGGCCCTTTACAAAAGGAATGCCCATAGTTGCGAAGTAACCTGGCGAAACTGCAACGGCGTTGGGACTCATGTTCTCGTCTGGGCCGGGTTGGTAGCCTTCTACCTTGACACCTTCCTGATCCCAGCCGCCGGAGATGACGGAACTGGTGGTGAGGCTGGCGGCATGCACGCCGGGCAGTGTGCGAACGCGCGCTAGAACATCGCCATAGAGCGATTTGATTCGCTGCTGGGAATAGCCATTCATCGAGGGATTAAGAGTCGCCAGGAACACATTTTCTTTTACAAACCCAGTGTTCACGCCGCGCAGGTTTCGCAAGCTGTGGAGAAACAGGCCCGCGCCGATTAAGAGCGGCAGCGAGAGTGCCACTTGGAGAAAAATCAACGCGCTGCGCAGACTGAAGAGGCGCTCGCCGGACGCAATCGAGGGTGCGTCGGCGCGCAACGCAATAGACACTCCTGTTTGCGAAAGCTGCAGAGCAGGAGCCAGCCCAAACAATAGACCTGTCGCTAAGGATGCGAGCAGGGCAAAGACCAGCACGCGCAAGTCCATCGGCGCGTGGAGATTCGCGCTGAGATCCGCGGGCAGGAAACCCAGCAACGCGGTCTTGGCCCAATACGCAACAACAATTCCCGCGCATCCGCCCAACACAGACAGCAGCAGGCTCTCCGTCAACCACTGGCGAACGAGTCTTCCCCGGCCCGCACCAATTGCCAGACGTACAGAAATTTCTTGCTTTCTCTTTGCGTTTCGCGCGAGCAGAAGATTCGCGAGGTTCGCGCACGCCACCAGCAACACGATGCCTGTCACGCAGAACATGAGAAGGAGAGGACGCTCCATTTCTCCGCGCAGATGAGCGAAACCCTGGTTGCCCGGCACCAGTTGGATACGGCTCGCGAGGGCGCGCTCTTTGTCATGGGCGTTGACGCTCGCTCCCAGTTCCTGCAATTCCGCAGCGAGAATCTGGTGATAGAGAATATCTAGCGAGGCCTGCGCTTGCGCGACGCTGATCTCCGGCTTGCGGCGCGCGAGAACCGTCATCCAGCGGTGACGCGGATTCTGCAAACGGTTCGCAGGCACTGGACGAAAAACCGTGGCCATCATCATGGGCACGCGGATATCTGGGTTCTGTGCCATCTCCGTGCCGTAAAATCCAGGCGGCGCAATGCCGATGACGCGGATTGGGTGTTCGTTCAGGATGATGTTTTTCCCGATGATCGAGGGATCGCTGCCAAATTTCCGTTGCCAGTAGCCATAACTTAGGACCGCTACGGGATGCGCGCCGGGGACGCGGTCATCTTCCGGTCCAATCAAGCGGCCAAGAAACGGCTGCACCCCGAGCGTGTCAAAATAGTTTCCGGAAACCAGTTCGCCGCCGGCGTGCTCGCTTTGTCCACCGTAGCTGGCGTTGAAACTGAGGCCGGAGCGCGTGAGAACATTTGCGAACACGGTGTTCTTGTCGCGCATGGCTTGGTACATCGGATAGGAGAAGTCTTCTTCGGCTTGCTGCGTTCGTGCGTCCGTGTACTTGATGACGACAAGTTCTTGCGGATTGCGGACCGGCAGGTTACTGAGCAAGACGGAATTAACCAGGGAGAACAGGCCCGTGTTCGCGCCAATGCCGAGAGCCAGCGTCAGAATTGTTACCGCTGTGAAGCCAGGGCTTTTCACGAGCATGCGGAGCGCGTAACGCAAGTCCTGCGCTAGCGTCTCGAAGAATGGCAGGCCGCGCTGATCGCGGTAGGATTCCTTCGTTTGCTCGATTCCGCCAAATTCGCGGCGCGCAGCCTGGCGCGCTTCTTGCTCGTTCATGCCTCGGCGCATGTTTTCATCGGCGAGCGCATCGATGTGCGCGTGCAGTTCGGCATCCAGATCACTGTCCAGCTCCCGCTTCTTGAAAATCCCACGTAAGCGCGATACGAAAATGCGTATCGAGTGCATGTCAAGCTCCTTCGGCGCGTCCGAGCAGACGCGTCATGAGCGCGGCCATGCGCTCCCAGCTTTCTGTTTCCGCCAATAGCTGCTTGCGGCCACTGCGTGTCAGCGAGTAGTACTTGGCTTTGCGGTTGTTTTCGGAGACGCCCCACTTCGAGGAGATCCAGCCGCGCTGTTCCAGCCGCAGAAGCGCGGGGTAAAGCGTACCCTGGTTGAGCTTGAGCAGGTCGGCGGAAACCTGCTGAATGCGCACGGCGATGCCGTACCCGTGCAGAGGGCCGAGGGCATCCAGAGTTTTCAGCACGATCAGGTCAAGCGTGCCTTGCAACACTTCGCCGCGCGTTTGCGCCATCGCGATTCTCCTTTTGACGGTCTACAGGAGACTACGCTTGCTCCTGTTGATTGTCAACAGGTCGTCTTTCTGTATAGACGAAGCTGCCGAGAAGTCGTTTCGTGAATAGACAAGAATACTTGGCTTGCGCGCCATTCTCCGACAGCCTGCATTCCAATTGACGGACCTTCTGGGGGCGTGGCAGCATACGCAGACTACAGGCTCCGCAGCCCGCGGAAATCGGGAATCGTCTCCTCAAAGGAGCGGACCAGCCATGAAAATGAATTCATCTGCGCGCCGGCTTTTTACTCATCTCTTCTCTTTCGTTCTCTTGGCCTTAGTCCTTCCCGCATACCGGCCCGCCCTCGCGCAAACCCGCCACCTCGATTGGAACGACTACGCCAAAATCACCTCGGTTTCCGACCCCCAGATTTCGCCGGACGGCAAGACCATCGTGTTCGTTGTTTCCCGGCCAAATCTTGAGCAAGACCGCAGCGACCGGCAACTCGTTCAGATTGATATCGCCACTGGTGCGCAGCACATCCTTACCTACGAACGCAAGGATGTGGGCTCGCCTCGCTGGTCTCCGAGTGGCGACCGCCTTGGGTTTGTCGCAGCCGATGGATCCGGAAAAGATGCGACGCCGCAGGTATTCATCCTCTCAATGGCCGGTGGCGAAGCCCATAAAATTACCGGGGCGCCAAACGGCATCGAGCAGTTTGCCTGGCGGCCCAGCGGGCAAGAAATTGCTTACGTCACCTCGGACGAGCCCGCCAACAAAAAGGAAATCGAAAAGCATCACGATGCTTTCGAGGTCGGCGACAACGATTTCCTTGCGACCGAAGCTGAGCAGCCTTCGCACATTTGGATTGTTTCGGCGGAGGGCGGAAAAGCAAAGCGGCTGACCTCCGGGTCTTGGAGTCTTCCGAAAAGCGCTCCGCCGAGCTCGCCCGCTTCTCCCTTATCTTGGTCTCCGGATGGAAAGTGGCTCATGTTTACGCGGCAGGAACACCCGCCACTGGGCGATTCCGACTTGACCACCCTCCAAGTTCTCAACGTCGAAACCGGCGAGACTCGCAAGCTGACGAAGCACGAAAAGTTTGAAAGCTTCGGGCTGTTTTCTCCGGATGGTTCCCGCGTGGCCTACTGGTATCCCCGCGATAGCGATCCAAGCAACGAGAACGAGATTTTTGTGGCGCCAACGTCGGGCGGCGACGGCTCGGATGTCACACGGTCCATCGACCGAGACATCCAGCGCGTTATCTGGATGCCGGACGGCAACTCGCTGCTGGTCGGCAGCCACGACGGCGTACAAACCTCGCTCTGGCTGCAGCCTCTCGCAGGTGCCGCCAAAAAACTGAATATTGGCGATGTATGTCCGTCCTGGTCGTTTTGGGTTGACGCTTTCGTCGGCCGAAAAGGCGAGATCGCCTTCACTGGAAGTTCACCGGCCCATCCTTCAGAGCTGTACTACATGGGCTCGGCGGCGGACACGCCGAAGCGCTTAACCGATTTCAATCACGAGATCGCATCGCTGGCGTTGGGCAGGGCGGAAAATTTCGAATGGAAAGGACCAGACGGCTTTCAGGAAGACGGCGCGCTCATCTATCCGCCTGATTTCCAGAAGGACCACAAATATCCCCTTGTCCTGATCATCCATGGTGGTCCTCAAGCTTCCTCCACTACGCAGTTCAGTTTTCTCTTGCAACTCATGGTTACGCATGGATATGTCGTCTTCTCGCCAAATTACCGCGGCAGCGACAATCTCGGTAATGCTTACCAGCGGGCTATCTGGAACGATGCCGGCGACGGACCGGGGCGCGACGTCATAGCAGGCATCGATGCGCTTAAGAAGATGAGCTTTATCGACGCCGACAAAATCGGCGTGACGGGTTGGTCCTACGGCGGATACATGACTTCCTGGTTGATCGGCCATTATCACATCTGGAAAGCTGCCATGGCGGGCGCTCCCGTGACGGACACCTATGACGAGTACAATCTCTCGGATGGCAATGTAAACGGTCGCTACAGCTTCAAGGGCTCTCCTTACATCGGAGATAACCTCAAGGACTATCGCGCGCAATCGCCCATTACCTATTTTGCGCAAATGAAAACGCCGACTCTGATCATGCAGGACACCGGCGATGCCCGCGTGCCAATAACGGAGGGCTACTCACTCTTCCACGCTCTCAAAGACAACGGCGTTCCTGTGAAGTTTATCGCTATTCCTGTCGCTGGGCATTTTCCAGGAGACCCCGTCCGCCAAATGGACGTCTATCGCCAATGGGTTGATTGGATGGACCAGTACTTGAAGTAGGAAACTCCGCAAGTTGAAACACAGTACGAGGCGACCGCGGACGGTATGTGAATATTTTAGATCTAAGAGGAGAAGAACTCGATGTGTCTGCACTCGCTATCGAAGTCAGTTCGAACTGGCTTTTGTATCTTCAGTGTTTTGAGTCTGCTCGTTTCGGCATCCTTCAGCAAAGCGCAAGGCTTGGTCAGCAGCGATCTATCTCGCTTCCGCTCTGTTGGCGACGCGGTTCTATCGCCGGACGGCCATCGCGTTGCTTACCCAGTGATTTCCTACGACCGTCCGGGCCGGCCCGCTCCGCAACTTTGGATCATGGACCTTGCTACGCAAAAATCCATTCGCATCGGAAGCGACAAGGATGTTTCGAGCAATGCCCGTTGGTCTCCTGATGGGAAATGGCTGGCGTTTCAGGGCCGAGTCGGAGACAAACATGGGTTGCTTCTGGTCCGTCCTGATGGTTCCGAGATCACGACTCTCGTCGAGAAAATGGAAGGAACCAACAGCCCTTTGCCGGGCGGAGGGCAGGACGTGACATGGTCGCCCGACGGCAAACAGATTGCGTTCATTTCGTCGACGCCTGACGAACGTGCTGCCGAAGCCAGCGGCGATCCCATGGTCATCACGCGCTATTTGTACAAGCCCGACGCCGGCGAAGGCATGACGCGTTTCAACGACAACCAGCGGCTGCACATTTTTGCCTTGGACGTGGCCACCAAGCAGGTGCGCCAACTAACGCAAGGAATCTACGACGAACACTCGATTGACTGGTCGCCCGATGGGAAGGAGATTCTTTTTGCGTCGAACCACGAGCCGAACCAGGACGAGTTTTTCAACTATGACATTTTCGCGCTGAATGTTGCGGACGGCAGCATTCGCCGCTTGACGGCCACGGAATACAACGAGTACGAGCCGCTTTGGTCACCCGACGGCAAGCATATCGTCTATCGCGGCACGAAGCGCGGCTTGACCGACCGCGAGACGACCATGGAAGACACTCACGTCTGGATGATGAACGCCGATGGGAGCAATCGACGCGAAATCGGAGCGGTGATCGACAACCGCCAGGGCCCGCCGAAGTGGGCGCCCGACAGCAGCGCGGTGTATTTCACGGTTCAGGAGCGCGGGAGCAATCATCTGGTGCGATTGCCAATCTCGGGAGGCGCGCCGGAATACGTGCTGAAAGAAATCGGCAGCGTAGGCGGCTTTTCGATCGGCAAAGATGGCACGCTGGCCTACACGTTTACGTCGCCCCGTGACATGGCGCAGCTTTACGTCAAGACGGGAAGCGCTGCCGCTCGCAAGCTGACGGACTTGAACACAGAGATTCTCGCCGGAAAGCAACTTGGCGAAGTCGAGTCCTTCACTTTCGTGAGCAACGACAACAAATTTGAAGTCGAAGCATTTCTAACGAAACCCGTAGGGATGACCGCCACTTCGAAGCACCCGCTGATCGTAAACATTCATGGCGGCCCGCACGGGCAAAACGGTCCAGGGTTCAACTTCAGGAATCAAGTCTATGCCGCTCATGGCTGGGCGACGCTCAACGTGAATTTTCGCGGCTCCACGGGCTATGGACAGAAATTTGCTGACGCGGTCTTCGGCGATCAGAATGGCAACGAGGGCCAGGACGTCCTATACGGCGTAAGTGCGGCGGTGCGCCGCTACCTTTGGATCGATCGCGAACGCATGGGCATCGAGGGTGTGAGCTACGGCGGCCAGCTCACGGATTGGCTCATTACACAAACCAATGAGTTCAAGGCCGCGATCCCCACCGCAGGTATCGCAAACCTGGTCAGCTACAACTACATGACCTACTACAACCAATATGAGGAGATGGAATTCGGCCAATTCTTGCATCAGGGCAATTTGATGGACGTGGCTTGGGAGCGCTCGGCGCTAAAGCACGTGGCCGGAGCCCACACGCCGACCATGCTCATTCACGGTGAGAACGACAATGATGTACCCATCGCCGAAGCGGAACAGTTTTTCGTCGCGTTAAAGGATGTGGGGACGGAAGCCGTCTTCGTGCGCTACCCGCGCGAAGGCCATGGCATCCGTGAAACAAAGCATGTGATTGACTGGACCGACCGATCCATCGCCTGGTACGAGAAGCACTTTCCAAAGCCGGGCGCAGAGGGGATAACAAACGTGCAGCCGTGATCGCATTTGCTGAGAGTGGGAGCGAAAACTAAGAGAGTCCCGGTTTTGCCGGGACTCTCTTGAAAAAACGCTTTGTGGTTCGAATCGGCGAGTCGCGCTTACGACTTGGCTTCTGACCCTGCGGTCGCGACAGCGGCCACTTCTTCCCGGGCGGCGCGTTTGATGCGGGCGGCCTTACCACGCAAATCGCGCAGGTAGTAGAGGCGGGCGCGGCGAACTTTGCCCTTACCGACCACTTCAATCGAGCTGATCGAGGGCGAGTGCAGCGGGAAAATGCGCTCGATGCCGACGCCGAAGCTCACGCGGCGCACGGTAAACGTAGCGCCCGAAGCACGGCCCTTCTTGGAGATCACGACCCCTTCGAACGCCTGCAAGCGTTCCTTTTCCTTCTCACCCTCGCCTTCCTTCAGGCGGACGTTGACGCGCACCGTATCGCCGGGGCGAAATTCCGGGAGGTCTTTGCGCAGTTGCGCTTCATGGAGTTTTGCTATAACCAGATTCATGTTCGTATTCCCTGCAGACCCACTCAGGCGGGGCCAGCTCTCAAATGACAAACCTCTATGATACGGGAAATGGAGCCGATTTTCTACCGATTGTTGTTAGCACCTATCTTTCGAAGACTCTCTCCGACTCGAGAGTCAATTTTAGGCTGCATGCGCCTAGCCTGCTCGCGGTCCACCTCTAGCACATTTGCCAGGCTAGTGCTTGCACCATAGTGAGGACCATCCCACCAATAAATTGTTGATCCCCCTGGTTCAGTTGCGGAGCCAATCGCGGTCTGCGAAGCCAAACGACGCAGGGTTGAGTGAACGCTAGCCAGAGGGTTGGCAAGCGCTGAAAAGTCGAACCCGCGTACTTCTAACAGTTCCTTGACCTGAATTGCCGGCAGCCTTCGCGGTCCTGTTTCCGAATACGCTGAATAAAGAGCGTCCTTGATAGCATCGGTTAGCCGAGGGGCGAAAACGCCTAGTTCCTCGAAGATTTGCATTAACTTCTCCTTCCGCACCTTGTCACAGTCAATGTGGTTAGCAAGGGCCAGGATTGTCCTTCGCAGTTCATGAATTCGGCGAGTGATACCAACCCGCTGATGCAAGAGTTCTTGGATCTCCGCACATGCAGAGTCAAACGCTTCCGAGTACGCACTGGAATCCATACGAATGTATTTTGCCTAAAAGCAAGGTTAAAAGCAATCGCTAAGCAAGCGCGTTAAGACCCTTGGCTCCCTTGAAGTTTTGATTAGCCTAGTCTAGTTTTTGCTCACTCAACTTTTGTCAGGCCAATAATCCGAATGGGGGCGTAAGAATGAGTGTGGAAAAGAAGACCCAAACAAACGTCAAACAAGCGGTGCCTTTCTTCGGCGTTTCCAGCATGGAAGCATCGCTCCGCTTTTATGTGGATGGCCTTGGGTTTCGAATGACCAACCAATGGATGGACGAGGGCAAACTTCGCTGGTGCTGGCTGGAGATCGGCGGCGCGGCCTTAATGCTGCAAGAGTTCCGGAAGGAAGGCCACGATTCCTGGAAGCCCAGCGGCAAACTGGGAGAAGGCGTAAACATCTGCTTCATGTGTGAGGATGCGTTGGCGATCTATCACGAAGCGACAGCGCGCGGAATAAAGGTGCGGCAAATTCCTTACGTGGGAAATCGCTTATGGGTTGTGAATTTCTCGGATCCGGATGGCTACAGGGTCGATTTCGAAAGTCCCACCGATGTTCCCGAGGAGACGGAGTACCGACCGCAGGATCACTGATTCGCGATTGGGTAAATGCCTATGCCTGCGCGGGAGCCGAAACGTTTCGGCGAATGACGCTGTCTGCGAATCGCTCCATTTCTTCAAGTTGCGGGCTGAATTGGAGCAGAACGAGATCGACTCCAACGGCTTCGAATTTGGACAGGCGCTCTGAAACCTGTTCGGGAGTGCCCACCAAGCCCGAACGTAAGCCACGATTGGAAACTGAGTAATCTTCAATCGAAACGCGCTGTTCAAGCTGCGTTCCGGCGAGCCATTGCTGATAATTCGCATTGCCGGCGGCGGACTGCTTGACGTCGGTGATGCGCTTCAGCTCGTCCTGCGCTTCACGTTCCGTTTCGCGCACGATGGTATAGCCCGCAACGCCGAACTTGAGCGGCGGCAAATTGTGCCGTGCGCGGCGTTCTCGCAAATCCGCTATTTTTTCGCCTACACGCTCTGGCGGATCGCCATGCATCAGGTACGCGTCGCACTTCTCCGCGATAAGGTCTTTGGCCGCAGGCGATTCGCCTCCCGCATAGATACAAGGGTGCGGCTGAGCAACAGGCTTGGGCTCGAGGATATTGTCTTCGACGCGGTAATACTTTCCAGTGTAAGAAAAATGATCTTGCACCCAGACGCCGTGCAGCACGTCGAGCCATTCATTGGTGCGCGCGTAGCGATCATCATGCTGCTCGAATCCCACGCCGTACTTTTTCGCTTCGTCCGACCACCACGAGGACACTACGTTAAGCGTGAGCCGGCCGCCGCTGATGTGATCGATATTCGCAGCCTGCTTGGCCAGCAGCGCGGGCAAATGGAACGTTGGACGAACCGCGACCATGAGCTCAAGCCGCTCGGTGACTGCAGCCAATGCCGCCGCCGTCGACCACGCGTCGAGCGACGGCGCTTCCACGCCCTTGATGTCGTTCAAATTCAATTCCGCGATCAGCATCAGGTCGAAGCCGATCTGTTCGCTGCGCTGCGCGAGCTTTTTTACGTAGGGCCAAGTCGCAGGCATGTTTTCGTCCGCGACGTTGCGCAGCCAGCCGCCAAAAACGGGGAGCCAGTAGCCGTATCTCATCGAATGCTCCCCGAAGAAATCAATCGTTCGCCTCGGCTGGCTTCGTGAATCCGCGCTTCATTAATGAGGTAATCCGCCAGCCGCGCATAAGGATTGAAGCCGATCATGCGCTCGGGGTCGGAGACAAAATTCGAAAGCGCGTTGACGTCGTAATAGAGCAGCCGCCCCGTGCGGTCGTCAATGACGTACTCGATGCCGCCGACTTCGATGCCTGCGACTTCCATGATGCGCTCGACGTCGTCGATGACTTGCCTCGGCGGCTCGTAGGCTTCGACAGTAAGCCCCGATTTTGGTGCGTCAATCGGGCAAGCCAGACGTGTGAGTTCCTCACCCTTTGTGTTCTTGCAAATATCCGCAGGGCACAGGTCAAATGTATCTCCGGTTATGTGAATCTGAATTGCATAGAGATATTCGCCGCCGAGCACTTCCACCCGCGTGATCACACCTTCGCGCGCCGTGAAAAACTCCTGCACGAGCGCAACGTTATCTATCCCGAACGACAAGCTGTTCTCTTCGACGGCTCCGCGCAACTCGTCCGGTGAATTGAATTTCTTTATTCCAGCTCCGCTTCCGCCGATATTCGGCTTAATGATCAGCGGATATCCAATAGCTTCGGCGGCGCTCAGGGCTTGCGAAGGGTGGTTAATCACGCGCGCTTTTGGATATTGCAAGCCCAACGCCTCGAGCATGCTGCACTGCAGCGCTTTCGAAATTTCGTGCGTGAAAGCGCGCGAGCCGTTAACCACGCGAACACCTTTTTCTTCCAGATGCGAAAGATAATTGAGCGTGTAAAAGATCCCGTGGCCGATGCCCCGCTGCCACGCCGAAGGGCTCATGCGGTTGAAGAGCAGCGAATACTCGCTTTCCTTTGCCGCGACATCGTACTGGTGGTTCCGCGCGTCCACCTTCACCCAATTCACGCCCCGTGCGTCGAGCTGCTCGAATAGCGGCTTGAACCAATGCTGCTGCTCGTAATAAATGGCGATCGGTTTCCCCGCGCCGCGTTCCTGGCCGTTTCCGCTTGCCGCGTTACTCATGACGCTGTGCTCCTCATTTGCTTAACAATAAAAAAGGGCCGCTTATTCCGAGCGGCCCTGGATTCCTTTTGGGTTTAGACTTGCGCTATACCGAAGGACTTCCCATGCCGCCTGAGACGGTACACATACAAGCACAGCATGGACACGCACAGGCCAGCCCGCAAGCCCAGGCGCCTTGCGTGCTGCGCAAATCATCGTTCTTAAGCGCTGCTTTCACAGAAACCTAAGTATACCGCTAGCCCTTTTCAGCGCAAAAGCAAATCCGGACGGTTCCGCTGGGTCTTCTCCAGCGCGGCGGCGCGTCGCCAATTCGCCACTTCGGCGTGGTTGCCCCCGATCAAAACTTCAGGCACCTTCCACCCGCGAAAATCGGCCGGCCGCGTGTAATGCGGAAAATCCAAGAGAGTGCGAGGGTCTGATCGCGATACGTCGCTTGTAGGGGCGGGGCTTGCCCCGCCCTCTCGTCGCTGCTCCAAATGCCGCGCCTCGCTGAACGATTCATTCTGCGAAGAAGCTTCATTTCCGAGAGCGCCAGGAATCAGCCGTGTAACCGCATCAATAATCAGCATCGCCGGAAGCTCCCCGCCGCTAAGCACGTAATCACCGACGCAGATCTCTTCCGTCGCCAGATATTCAGCCACGCGCTCGTCGACTCCCTCATATCGTCCGCAAAGAAACACGATGCGGTCGAGTTCCGCATATCGCCGTGCGGTCTCCTGCCGGAAAAGTGTTCCCGCAGCAGACGTGAGAACAATCACGGTTTTCGAGTCAGGCGAAACAGGTTGCTCGGCGCTCCCCAAGCCGTGGCCAAGCAATGTTTCGGCCGCCTCAAAAAGCGGCTCAGGCTTGAGAACCATCCCTTCGCCCCCGCCAAATGGGCGGTCATCAACGCTGCGGTGCCGATCCTTCGTAAACACGCGCAAATCCTGGATGTTCACTTCGACGAGCCCAGTCTCACGAGCTCGGCGTAAAATACCGTGATCGAGCGGACCAACAAAAAATTCCGGGAAAATCGTAATCAGGTCAAAGCGCATTGATAGCCAGTGTAGCCAAACAGGGAAGCGCCTGCCATTGGCTCTTTCGGTGGTAGGCTCGTCCTAACTTTGGTCCCGCGCTTGTAGCGGGCAGGGCCGGTTTCTGTACCTAGGAACAGGTTGCGCGCCCTCTCTTCTCCACTTAACCTTAACGAAATAATTCACCGCTTGAATCCAGCCGTTTTGAGGAGTCATCCGATGTCGTTCCATGGCCGGATCCGCGAAAATTTGCGCATCGTCCTGATGGGCTTACTGGTGGCTTACCTGACGGGCTGCGCCGGATTGGCACCTGGAGGCGGCACCAACGGCGACACTGGAGGCGGAACTAAAGTGCCGTCGGCGCCTACTGGATTGGTGGCGACGGCCGGAAATGCTCAGGTAAGTTTCACGTGGAACGCCAGCGCCGGGGCCACTGGCTATTACGTCAAACGCGCCACGGTAAGCGGCGGCCCGTACGCGCAAATCGCTGTGCCCTCCACGACTAGTTACACGGACACCGGCCTCACAAATGGAACGGCCTATTACTACGTCGTTTCTGCCTTCAACTCCGCGGGCCAAAGCGCAAATTCCAGCCAGGTAAGCGCCACTCCCGCCGCTCCTCTCACACCACCTGCTGCGCCAACGAGTCTCCAAGCCACCGCGGGCAATGCGCAGGTAAGCCTCGCCTGGATCGCCAGCGCAGGCGCAACCAGCTATCACGTTAAGCGCGCAACGGCCAACGGAGGACCTTACACGCAAGTTTCAGCACCAACTTCGGCGAGCTTCAGTGACACTGGGCTCACTAACGGAACGATTTACTATTACGTTGTGTCTGCACTGAACGCCGCGGGCGAGAGTGTCAATTCTTCTCAAGCGAGCGCCACACCAACCGCCCCTGCTACACCGCCCGCTGCTCCAACTGGGCTGCAGGCCACCGCAGGCAATGCCCAGGTAAGCCTCGCCTGGACCGCCAGCACCGGTCCGACAAACTATCACGTCAAGCGCAGCACCACTAACGGTGGTCCGTACACCCAGATCGCGGCACCAACTGTAGCGAGCGACGTTGACACCGGTCTTACCAACGGCACGACCTACTACTACGTCGTTTCCGCACTGAACGCCGCGGGCGAGAGCGCCAACTCTCCGCAAGTGAGCGCAACGCCCACCGCTCCTGCCACACCACCGGCTGTTCCAACTGGGCTGCAAGCCACCGCGGGCAATGCCCAAGTGAGCCTCGCCTGGACGGCCAGCGCAGGCGCAACGAGTTATAGCGTCCAGCGCAGCACTACAAGCGGCGGTCCGTACACCCAGGTCGCCGCACCCACAACAACTTCCAACACAGATACTGGCCTCACCAACGGGACGACCTACTACTACGTCGTCGCCGCGTCGAATGCCGCCGGACAAAGCGCCAACTCGTCTCAAGTGAGCGCCACACCCACCGCACCTGCGAATCCCGACGTGACGATTACGGTCAATCCTTCCGCCACCCACGCGATTTCGCCGTACATCTACGGCCTCAATTTTTATTCCGGCGTTACGGGCGCCCCGTCGCTGCTCACCTTCGATCGCGACGGCGGCGATCGCTGGACCGCATACAACTGGATCAATAATGCCTCCAACGCCGGCAGCGACTACTTCTACGAAAACGACGATTACCTCTGCAACGGAACTTGCAACGCGAGCATTCCCGCGGAAGCCGTGCGCTTGTTTATCAGCGGCGATCAATCGAATAACATGGCCAGCCTGGTGACGCTGCAAATGCAGGGCTACGTATCCATTGACACAACCGTAGTGCAAGTGCCCACGCCGTTTCCGAACTTGCAGTATTTCCGGCCCGCTGTGGACCAGAAGAGCGCCGCGTCTAGCGCACCGTTCACGCTGACGCCGCCAGCCTCTTCGACGGACAACAACGTCTACATGGACGAGTTTGCCTGGGCGCTGGACCAGGACTTCCTGAGCGCCAATATTTTTGGTGCCAGCCCCACGCGACCGACTTTCATCAGCCTGGACAATGAACCGGACCTGTGGAGCTCCACTCATCAAGAGGTTCAAGGCTCTACGAACGTCTCCTCAGCTGCTTTTGTCACCAAGACCGTCAACCTTTCGATGGCGCTGAAAAGCTTGAGCAAGAATGCGCAGACGCCCGCCAGCCATCTTTCCAATCTCGTGATCTTCGGCGCTGTGAATTACGGTTTTGAGGGAATCTATAGTTGGCAGGGCGACCCCACGCTGAGCCCCACGCCGAATGGTGCCAATTGGTTTGCCGATAAGTATCTGACGGGATTGCACAGCGCTTCCACGGCCTTTGGCGCGCCGCTGGTCGACGTCTACGATTTCCATTGGTACGCGGAAGTCTATGACTCGAACGGCACGCGCATCACCGACATGACCGGGACCACGCTGACTGACGCGCAGGTCCAGTTGATCGTGCAGAGTCCGCGCGATTTGTGGGACACAACGTGGACAGACACCGGCAATAGCAACCCGTGGATCGTAGAAACCCTGGGCGGGCAAGCCATCAACATGCTGGGACGCTTACAGGCCAAAATCAACGCCGAAAATCCCGGCATGAAGCTCTCCATCACCGAGTACAACAATGGCGGGTCCAATCACATCGCCGGAACGATCGCGCAAGCCGACAATCTGGGGGTTTTTGGCGCCCAAGGGCTGTTTGCCGCCAGTTTGTGGCCGCTCGATAGCGCGCAACCCTATATCCTGGGCGGCTTCCGCGCCTATCGCGGTTTCGACGGAGCGAATGCCTGCTTCGGCGATACTTCGCTGCAAGCCACGTCGAGCAACGTGGGAAATGTGATGGTCTATGCCAGCACCGACTCGACGACCCCGGGCCGCACTGTGTTCGTAGCCATCAACCGATCCACTTCCGCACAAGTCACAGCGATCAGCGGCGCAACTCTTTCCGGTACGGCGCATCTCTACCAAATGACGGCAGCCTCTGCTCAGGGGCAAAACCCTGTCGCACCCGTCTCAATCGGGACGATGGCCGTGAGCGGCTCTTCGCTGACGATTTCGCTCCCGGCTCTGAGCGTCACCACCATCGACGTCCACTAGTCGCTGAAACGAAATTCATTTCCGGGATTAGGTCTTGTCGTTCAAATCGCGAAGCCCCTCGGGGAGCACGACGTCAATGCGTCTCGCGCGAGTGTCCACGCGCAAACAAATATCTTCAGCCAAAGGTACAAGCAGCTCTCCGCTGGAAGTATCGACGGCGAGCAGCGGCGTTCCCGATACTCCTTCGCCCGTAAACTGAACGTCTTTCACGACTCCGAGCAAAGCGGGCGCGGTGGCTAGCGAGCAAGGCGACGAGGAAACGGCCGCCGGCTCCGCAAAATTCTCGAACACGAGACATCCTACGAGATCATCCACAAAATACTGACCCGCGGCGAGCGTCGCCCTCTGCTCAATCGGAAGCAGAACATCCAGTCCGCGAAACTTCTCCGCGTCCGAGATCGAATTGCATCCGTCAAAATGAAATACCGCCTGCCCCTTGTGGTTCTGGCTGAGCCAGCAGGACTTCAGCGCGGTAAGCTGCGGCTCCGCGACGGCGCGGCCACTCGCGCCAAGAAAAACTTCAGTCAATTTGGTTAGCCGTTCAGGAAAGTCCGTGAGGAGTTGTGCAGCCACTTCGCCCTTATTGCCGCGCGGCCGTAGTATCCGCGCGACAATCACCCAACGCTGCGCCTCGGCGCTCAATCTTCCAGTATCTCGAGCGTGTAGCGCTTCTTCAATTTCATACCGGCGGCCCCAAGAAGAGTCCGTACCGCTTTGGCCGTGCGCCCCTGCCGCCCAATCACTTTGCCCAGGTCTTCCGGATGCACCCGTAGCTCAAGCACGGTGACCTGCGAGCCGTCGACAGACTTGACCTGCACTTCTTCGGGATGGTCCACCAGAGCTTTCGCGATGGCTTCTACCAGCTCTTTCATCCTTCACCTCCACGTCCTCGATCTTCCACTGGGCCGTGGCAAACGCGCCCCGGTCTGGCCGGGGACGCGTAAGGTATGGATACTTCGCAGGGATTACGCGATCTTCTGTTGGTCGATAAAGCTGCGAACGGTGTCGCTGGGTTGCGCACCGACTCCGAGCCAATGCTTGATGCGTTCGGCGTTGAGCTTGATCTCCGCGGGCTTCTTCAGCGGATCGTACGTTCCCACCAACTCCACAACGCGCCCATCCCGCGGCTTGCTGCTTTCAATCACCACCACGCGGTAAAAGGGCTTCTTCTTCTTGCCAATCCTGGATAAACGAATAGTGAGCACTAACAGATGCCTCCACCAGATATCTTAGCCTGTCCAGGCATCTTGCGGCAATCGGAGAGTCGGGGGTACCGGACCAGTTCCCGGTTCCTCCGGCGAGTGGAATTTGGCGCTTTGCAGCGGCAAGAGGAGGTACCGGCCCCCGGTGAACGTCCAGAAGTCGCTCAGCCCAAATAAAGCGCGTCGCCGAGTAGAAAGACGAGGGAGAGCGAAGAGTAACCCATCACCCCGAAGGTATGAAACAGGCACCCGCCAGCTGGAATTTATCGCTTTGACAGTTCCCCGTCGGGTCTCTACACTGGCGGCTATGGTTGTGCATCTCAAGCCGGAAACCGAATCCCGCCTTCAAGAACTTGCGGCGACCACCGGCCGAGCGCCGGAAGAGCTCATCGAAGACGCGGTGGCGGGTTACCTCGCGGAGTTGAGCAAAGTGCGGTCAATGCTCGATGGCCGCTACGACGATATTAAGAGTGGCCGTGTTGCGCCCATTGACGGCGAGGAAGTCTTTGCGCGCCTGCGGCAGATGAGTCAGGATCGCCGCCGTGCATGAGTGGGTTCGTATTCCATCCAGGCGCCCTCGCAGACCTTGCTGAGATCTGGGAATATATCGCCGCTGACAATCCCGGTGCTGCCGACCGTTTTCTCGAGGAAATCCGGGATGCCATTCGCGCACTTGTTCCTTTCCCGCAATCAGGACATCGGCGCCCAGATCTGACGTCTCGGCCAATCCGCTTTCAGGTTGTGAGAGATTTTCTCCTCGTCTATGCGCCGGAAGAAATCCCGCTGGTTGTTCTGGCCGTGCTGCATGGCTGGCGTAGTCCGCACGTGATGGCTGCTATTCTACGCGAGAGAAAATCGTGAGCGGCGAGCAGCGAGGGGAAAGACGCGAGCGAAGTGACCCACCGCAGAGTAAAAGCGCTGCCATCCGCGAGACATTCCTGAGGGCCACTCACGAGACGCGGCGTGGCAATGCGAGACAGGGTCAAAGCCCGCAGCGCAGCAGAAAGGCTACTCACTACTCACTATTCGCTATTCACTGCTGACTACTCACTTCGGAATTGGGGCCAGGAACGTTCCCGCTTTCTGACAAAATCATCGCCGCAACACAAAGCTCGCACAATGCGATGGAAAACGTGACGTCTTGTCCCCGATGCACAGAAGTTCCCAACTAAGAGTATATATGCATTGACAATATCACCTGGGAGACTAACCATAGCAGGCGAATCGGCGTTGTGTGGAACTGCCGTTGAGTTCCGTTGAAGCGGCCTCAAGCTTCGGCTTGGGGGTGGCGATCAGCCGTGGCGAAAGGTCTCCTTCATAGGAGGTCCAAGCCCCCGCCAGTTAGGTGCGTAATGTCATGCCAATGAGATGGCCTTCGGCCAAACTTGAACCGCAGCGCCGGTCCAGAGAAGACTCTGCACTGTTCCATTACACATTTTCCGATGACAGCGTGATTCGAGAGCTTTGTAAGGAGAGAGCGAAGCTGGCCGGAAAACGAAATGACAGTCAGTTTCTCCACCGGATCGACGAGAATCATTCCAATGCGCCCGTTATGTCAAAGACCGACGAGGATCTTGAAAAGATGTTCCCGGCTCGCCGAAGATGGCACCGTTATCAATCGCTAAACCGCGCAGGAAAGTCTTCATACGACCTGAATGTCGAAGCTCTTTTCAGAGCTGTAACTAAGCTTAGGACGTACTCACCTCCCGAAGCTTGGCTACAAGCCCTAAATGAGCGAGTCCGAAGTATCCGCGACCGGGTCATGGCAACTACCAAGTTTAGTTTCGCAGCCCCAAGGGTTTGCGCAATCGAGAAAGAAAAGGGATCACATAAATACCGCCCTCTGGCTTCTTTTCCGCTTGACGACAAGGTCATCGACTGTCTGACTGCCCGGTATTTGAGGAGACTTCTTGACCACGCCCTACGGCCTTCTTGCCTAGCATTCCGGTGTAGTCAGGGACAGAAGCGGCCGCCCACGATCCACGATGCGCTTAAACAAATAGTCGACATAAATAGACGCCACCTCAAAGCTCGGCTCTTCGTTGCCGAATGCGATATAAAGAGTTTTTTTGACTGCGTATCACACAATGTAGCCCGTGAGGCGCTTTCCGAGTTAGTTCGGGATGCAGGCAGGAGAGCACGTGGATTGGAGCTCCACCCTCGCGCACGGGAAATCTTCGAAAGCTACTTAGAGGCTTATTCCTTTCAAAGAAACGTAAAGTCTTGCGAAAAGCGACTTATTGGAGCGAAGGATCCGTTGGGAGAGTTTAAATGGCCTGCTGCTGAATTAAGGGAGTTTCACGGTACTGCCGCCCCTAACGGCGTTGGGGTTCCGCAAGGCGGTGCCCTTTCTTGTTTCATTGCAAATGCTGTTTTGCATGCTGCAGACAAGAGCCTGGAGCAGCTCAAACGCAAGCAACGAAAGAGCTTTTCATATTTGCGTTATTGCGATGACATGATCCTGCTTGCAGCTGACGTAGATGTTTGTGAGAATGCCTACGAATCCTATTGCGCGGCCTTGAGATCGAAACTCTTGCCTGTGCACCCGCCCGCAACGCGTGTCTCCTACGGTAAGTCATTTTGGAATGGAAAATCGAAAGCTCCATACCTTTGGGATAGGCGCGGAGAGTCCGAGGGTGTCCCGTGGGTCCAGTTTGTTGGGTACCAGATACGCTTTGACGGTCTGGTGCGAATACGCCCCAGTACAATTGCGAGACATGAACGCAAGATCATTGATACAACGGACCAACTACTCAAGGTCCTAAATCCGGGCAAGCGGCGTGGTCAGGGTTTGCCGGAGTTCGCCCCAGGCTTGAGGAAAAGCAATAAACAAATTATCCATCGAATTAGACAAAAACTGATATCAATGGCGGTTGGTAGAGTTCGGCTTGGTCGTCCCTTCGACGGGCCGATGCCAATGTGCTGGGCCAACGGTTTCCGCGGATTGCTCGGACGAAAAGTTGTGCGCGCTAATTTAAAACGTCTTGATCGTCATCGCGAGCGACAGATCCGTCGCGTGATTAGGCGGTTGAAACTGCGCAAGGATCGTCCCGCGAAGGATTCTCAGCCCAAGGATGTTCTCACTTATTACGGGGCGCCTTTCAGCTATTGGGGTCAATTTCCGGCGGAGTTCCGGCGGCGTTTGTAGCCGGTCCGAGATTTCCGGCAGCATCGCAGACCAACCCCAAACGGTTAGGCATTAGTTGTTGTTGACGTGGATTAGAGCTGAAACGACCTGCCAGCGAACCACACCGTGTTGGCAATCCCAGTTCGCGCTGCGGGGAATTGGGGCAGACGGAACGTTCCCGCTTTCCGAGAAAATCAACGCCGCGACGCAAAGCTCGCGCAATGTAATAGATAACGTCCCATCTGTCCCCCGGATCCCCGAGACGTGCAAAGTCAAGGCAGGGTATCCGATTTTGTGACAGATATATTTTTATCTGCCATACTTATGCTATTATTGTTGAGGAGGTCGGAAGTGGACACCTATAGGATTAAGGTAAAGATTGGCAATAACGAATTTGAGGCCGAAGGGCCAACCGACGTCGTCAAAGAGCAATTCGAGTCCTTCAAGGAAATTATACGTCTTGCCCCAGCCAAAACACCCGTAGAACAATTAGCCGATACCGCTAAGTCTATAGCAAATCAATTCGCTGCGGACGGAATCCCCATGTTGAATCTTGAGAAGATTATGCACATCTCGGGGCGGATTGTATCCCTAACTGCCTTGCCAGCGACACCGTTGGATGCTGCCTTGCTAATCATGTTGGGCCACAGCGCGCTAAGGCAAAACACATCCCCTACTGGTCAAGAAATTGGTGATGGTCTTGATCAGTCAGGCCGCCCCGTTCCCCGGGTTGATCGCATCATGGAATCAGCAATCGGCGAGGCTCTAGTGCTCAAAACGGGGATTAAGCGAGCGACGCGATATCGGCTTACGAATCAGGGTTTGGTGAAGGCTCAAGGATTGGCCCGCGATCTTATCGCGAGCCTACCCTAAAGCCTGTCCAAAGCGGAGGGCGACTAGCTGGCCGCTAGATGCCGCCTTATAAACGGTAGCTCTGGAAACAGAGCGGGGTCCGATCCCCCCGCCCTCCGCCATTATACCTTGATTCACAGATGCTAACGCATAGGAACGCTCTGAAGGCGTAGTAATCAACGCTGCACGACCAACGCATTATATTGAGGGAAGCGAGTATGCAAACTGTCGGTCACTTGGGCTGGGAAACCGGGTTTGTTACTTTTCTACGGACTCACCTTAACGTAGTCATTCCGGTTGCAACCCTCTCGGCGAAGATATTGGTGCGGGTCTTTTCGCGTGAAGATTTTGCGGAAGTGATGAGGAGTGTCACAAATCTACCCCTAGAGCTACTGCTGATTTCAATGAGTTTCATGTTAGGCGCTCTAGCTGGAATCAGCGACAGCTACTTCACAAGGTTTGCAAATCAGAGCGACGCCGACCTGTTCGCAGCACTGGCGGTGATCGTCATATTTTTTCTGTGTTTGATTACAAATCTTCTTACCAAATTTCTTAGATTTGTGTTTGGTAAATTGTTTATAGCCTTTAAGCAGTATCGCGAATTGTCAGCTCAACCGACGATACCCGGTGCGGTTCCAGATATAGCTGTAGCGGGCCGGATACTTTGGGCAATGGCCTATTGCATGATCATGGCGCTGGTGCTAGTGTTGTCCTTCGGAATCTCCGTCATCACTTTGGCATACGTCTTGCATCTAATCCAGTAGGGAGAAAAAGCCATGTTGTACACCGCGCTGACCCTTATTGGTACAGTGTTGCTCCTTACTTTCGTAAGTTCTTACATAATTTTACGAGCAGCAATCTCGGAACCGCACTGGCGTCGGATGATGCTATTTTTTGTAATGATTACGCCCGTGGTGTCTGTTATTGCTTTTGCGAGAGTCTTATTTTCTCATCCCAAACCAATACGGTATAATGCGGAGCTAGGGAGAATTGAAGACGAGATCGAGAGCGAGCGCGTTCGTACCTTCGGCGGAAAACTAGTACACCCTTCGTTTTCCGAACGATGGAAAATGTCTTACTTTTATGCTGTGGAGAAAAGCGCTGTAGCAGCCGCCAGACTCGACCCTTCTTTCTGCAAAATCAGTAATTTCCGATAAAGCAAGCTACCCTGTCAGGGCTTCTCATACTACCGCCCTTCTGTGTGAAATGCATAATCGCCCTTAAAACCCTTTAGAATGTGCAGTTACAAGAAAACAGGACCGAAGGGGACAGACGGGACGTTTCCTCGCTTCAAATGGCGGGTGGGCGGGTGCCCCGGGTGCCGGTTTTGCACCTGGGTCTTGGGGCTGACTTTCTTTGAGCTCGTTCCCGAAGAAAGTACGCGCCTCGGCCAACTCGACACCAAGACCATTTTCGTGCATTAAATTCCCCCGTATCCCTATTCCTCTTACCAACTTACGCCCCATCCGCGCGCCGTTCGAATCATTACTACATAAGAAATACCTTGACAAGTTATCACGGGTTGCGGTAACATCTACCGTGAACATCGCCTTCCACCCCCGCCCAGTGTCCCCATCTTCTCTGCGAAACCGGCGTTTATCCCGGCCGGGTCGGGGTGCCCTCAGCGTCGGCGTTTACCCCGGCCCGGTCGGGACGTTATCCTTTTCTTTTTCTCGTCGCTCATCCCGCGTCGCTAACATCCGTAGAATCCGCACTTACGAGAAAACCCCCTGGGGGGTGCCCTCGGCTTCCGCTCCACCCAATCGCTTCCTCTTTTTTCCACACCGAGTAAACATGCAACGCACAGCAACGCCCGCAACTCCATTCCTTTCATGCGCTTACTTCACGATTCTCTGGATACCGGGGGGTGGGGCCCCACCCCCTGCGGGAATCCACGCGCGAACTTACCATTCGCAAAGTGCAGGGGACAGCGCGATAATGCCCGCAGCAAAAAGAGGAGCAGCCCATGAGGAAAAACAATGATTTGTCTCGCCGCAAATTTCTCACCAACGTCGCCGCCGGCGGTGCAGCAATGACCATTGTCCCTCGGCACGTCCTCGGTCGTGGGTTCACCCCTCCAAGTGACATGCTCAACATCGCTGGAGTAGGCATCGGCGGCATGGGCCGCACCAATCTGATCAATCTCTCCAGCCAAAATATTGTGGCGCTCTGCGACGTGGATTGGGGCTATGCCGATAGGGGTTTCGACCGCCTTGACACCGAAATCACGAATCTGCAAAAACGCCTCGACTCGCCTGACCCACAGCCCACTCCCGGCCAGCCCCCCATCGAGTTCGATCGCGCCAAAGCAAAGAACCGCCTTGCCGGAATGATTCGCCTGAAGAACGAGCACTTGCCGAAAACCAAGCGCTATCAGGACTATCGCGACATGCTCGAGCACCAGAAAGATATCGACGCCGTCTTCGTCGCCACGTCTGACCATATGCACGCGCCCATCGCCCTCGCCGCCATGGCGCTCGGCAAACATGTCTACGTACAGAAGCCGCTCACCTGGTCGATCGATGAAGCCCGGCAACTGTCGAAGCGCGCCAAGGAAACCAAAGTCGCCACCCAAATGGGCAATCAAGGCCATTCGCTCGACGATGCTCGCCTGACTGTCGAATACATTCAAGCCGGTGCCATCGGCGAAGTCCGCGAAATCCATATCTGGACCAACCGCCCGCTCGGCTTCTGGCCGCAAGGCGTGCCGCGCCCCGAAGCCCTAAAAGAACCCGCCGACACTCTTCGCTGGAACGGTCCTGGCGTCAACGCGCGTCTCGCTGCCGCTATGGCTGGCGATTACCCGGTTCCAGACAAATTGAGTTGGGATCTTTTTCTCGGCGTCGGCCCGCATGTCGAGTATCACCCGATCTATCATCCCTTCAACTGGCGCGGCTGGTCCGATTGGGGCATGGGCGCCATCGGCGATATGGGCGCGCACCTGATCGACCACTCCATGTGGGCGCTAAACCTTGGCCTGCCTTCGACGGTCGAAACCGTCTCCACGCCATTCAACGGCGTCTCCTACCCGCACGCCACGCAGACCTTCTACGAATTCCCAGCTCGCGGCTCCATGCCTCCCGTTAGGATGACCTGGTATGACGGCGGCCTGATGCCCAACAAACCCGAGGAACTAGGCGACGAAGACTTGAACAAAGGCGGCGGCGCTTTGCTGATTGGCAGCAAAGGCAAGCTGCTCCACGACACCTACGGTATGAAGCCTCGCCTGCTGCCGAAATCTCTTCACGATTCCTACGGCAAGCCGCCGCAAAAGCTGCCGCGCATCGAAAATGAAGACCACGAAATGAATTGGGTAAACGCCGCCAAAGGCAAAACGGAGACTTCCTGCCCGTTTGAATACGCCGCGCGCCTCACCGAAGTCATGCTCCTCGGCGTCGTCGCGCTTCGCGCCGGAAAAAAGATCAACTACGACGGCGCGAACATGCGCATCACCAACGTCGCTCAAGCCAACGACTTCCTGCGCCGCGAATACCGCCAAGGCTGGGCTTAAGGCTAGTTAATTAAGGCTAGTTAATAATGACCGCTGCGACTTTGTTTTTCTCAACCCAGACGGTTGAGGCCGTTGAACGCGGCCGTCTTGTAGCATTCAGCGAGCGTGGGATAATTGAAGACCGTGTTGATGAAATACGTGATCTTGCCCTTCAGTTTGAAGACGGCCTGCCCGATATGCAGCAGTTCCGCCGCATCTTCGCCAAAAATGTGCACGCCGAGCAACTCGAGAGTCTCTCGATGAAATAGAATCTTCAAGCGGCCATCGGTGTGGCCGGAAATTTGCCCGCGCGCAATCTCGCGGTAATACGCCACGCCAACTTCGTACGGAACGTCGGCGTCGGTGAGCTGCTCCTCCGTCTTCCCGATAAAAGAAATCTGCGGAATCGTGTAAATCCCATAGGGGTAACTCTCGGGATGTGTCTGTACCTGGAGTCCGAATGCCCGCGCTGCAGCGATGCGCCCCTGCTCCATCGAGACCGAAGCCAGGCTTGGGAAACCAATCACGTCACCCACGGCAAAAATATGCGCTTGCGAGGTCCGGTAGTCCGCGTCCACCTTGATGCGCCCGCGGTCGTCGCATTCGATACCGGCTGCTGCGAGATCCAGCTTGTCCACATTGCCTTGGCGTCCAACCGCGTACAGCAAAGCATCGCCGTTGATGCGCTTCTTGCTGACGAGGTTCGCCGCCACTTTTCCCTCGGGCGTTTCCTCGACGCTCTCCACTTCTTCATTCAGCCGCAATGTCGCGCGGTGGTCGCGCATGTGATACGTCAGCGCCTCCACCATTTCCGTATCGGCAAATTCCAAAAGCCGCGGCCGTTTTTCCACGATAATCACGCGCACGCCAAGCGTCGCAAACATGCACGCGTACTCCACCCCGATCACGCCGCCGCCCACCACGATCAGCGTCCGCGGAATCTGCGGCATCGTCAGAATTTGATCGCTGTTGATGATGTTTCGCCCGTTGATGGGCACTTTCGAGTTGATCGCCGGCTTCGTCCCCGTGGCAATCACGAAGAACTGCCCTTCCAGTTCCGCGTAGCCGTTTCCGTTCTCCACGCGAAGATGGTGCGCATCGGTGAATTTGCCGAAGCCGTGGATTACGTCCACGCCATTGCGCTTGAGCTGATCTTGCGTGACTGCCACTTCGTTCTCGATCACGCGCTGCACGCGGAAATTCAAATCCGCCATCGTCACGTTTTCTTTGACGTTATAATTCGATCCGTAGAAACTCTTCGAGTAGAAACCGGAAAGGTGCAGAACGGCCTCTCGCATCGTCTTGCTGGGAATCGTTCCGGTATTGATGCACACGCCGCCGATCGCCGCTGCCTTTTCGACCACCGCGACGTGCTTTCCGGCCTTCGCTCCCTGAATTGCGGCGCGCTGGCCGCCCGGTCCGGAGCCAATCACAATCAAATCATACGGTTGCATTCGAAGTGTCCAGTGAGCTTTCGTCTTCCGAGGCGCCGACCGGCGGGGTAATCATCGTGTCAGGAGTATAAACGACGCTTTGCTTTCGGAGCGCGGGAATATGCACGGGGTCACCATCTCCCGTCGCCAGTCGCATAAAATGTTCTTGCGCGGAAAATCCGTGTCCATTCCGCACCGCCCGCGGTCGCGAATACGAACCGTCCGAGCCGAGAATTCGCGCCTTGCGCGTGTCAGCTAGATACGAGGAAAGAATCTCGTTGCAGACTCGCTCGCAATGGTGCGGGTCCTTCAATGGAAATAACACTTCCACGCGCTCGTACAGATTTCTCGGCATCCAGTCCGCGCTTCCCAGATAGATGTCCGGCTTCCCTCCATTCTCGAAATAAAAAATCCGGCTATGCTCCAAAAAACGTCCGACAATACTCCGCACACGAATGCGGCTGCTGACGCCGCGAAGTCCCGGCACTAACCCGCATTGCCCGCGCACAATCAAATCGATCTCCACGCCCGCGCGTGAGGCGCGGTAAAGCGCTTGAATGATCGGCGGATCAATGACCGCATTGATCTTCGCGATGATCCGCGCGGGACGTCCACGCCGCGCATGCCGCGCCTCCCGGTCAATCAGCGCGATGGACGACTTGGCCATATCGCGCGGCGCCAGTAGTAGCGGTTTGTAATTCGGCTGCTCCGCATACGCCGTCAAATAATTGAAAACGTCATGCACCGCGGAGGTAATCGCTTCGTCGTTCGTCAGTAGGCTAAGATCGCTGTAATACCGCGCCGTCGAAGGGTTGTAATTCCCCGTTCCGAGATGAGCGTAGCGCCGAATCTTGCCATCCGGATCCTGCCGCACAATCAACATGAGTTTCGCGTGGGTCTTTAAGCCCACAAGCCCGTGAAACACTTGCACGCCCGCGTCCTCGAAGCTTCGCGCCCACCGAATATTGGTCGCCTCATCGAAGCTCGCCTTTAATTCCACCACTACCGTGACTTCCTTCTTGCCGGCGGCTTCTAGCAGCGCACGTGCGATCGGCGAATCCGAATTCGTCCGGTAGAGCGTTTGTTTGATGGACAGAACGCGCGGATCGCGCGCTGCAGTTTGCAGAAAATTCACGACCGTGTCGTAGCAATCGTAGGGGTGGTGCAGCAAGAACGCCTGCCGTCGAATCGCTTCGAACATCGAATCGGCATCGTGCCCCACGCGCACTTGCCGCGGCGCAAACGGCGGATACTTCAGGTCCGGCCGTGGCGTTTCTTCATAAAGATGAAACAGTCGCTGCAAATTTACGGGGCCTTGCGCGCGAAAGACCAGCGCTTCATCCAATTCGAATGTCGAGACAAGCCGGTTGACGATGTCCGGATGCGCCTCGGCGTCGATCTCCAGCCTCACCGCATCGCCCTTGCGCCGCTGCGAAACCTGCGAGTCCACCGCATCGAGCAAGCTCCGCGTCTCTTCTTCTTCCAGATAAAGATTGCTGTTCCGCGTAATTCGGAATGGCGCCGATGCCAGAATTTCGTACCCGCGATAAAGCTTCGCCGCGTAGGCGGAGATGATCTCCTGAAGCGCAACGTAGTGAATCTCGCCTTCCGGCGCAGGCAACCGCAGCAGACGCGGCACTGCTCGCGGCACGGTAAGCACTCCGAAATATGGCTTCCCGTTGCCACTCCGCCGGCGCCGCAAAAGAAATGCAATGCACAACGCTTTGTTCAAAACGTGCGGAAACGGATGCGAAGGGTCCACCGTTACCGGCGTCAACATTGGCGATACTCGCCGTTCGAAAAAAGTCTTCGCCGCTTGCGCGGCTTTCCCCTCAAGCTGGCTCATCGACAAAACGCGGATCCCCACCTTCGCCAGTGCCGGAAGCAATTCGTCGTTCCAGCATTTGTACTGGTCGCGCACCATCACGTGCATGGCCGCCGAAACCTTCTGCAGCTCCTGCTCCGCCGTTAAGCCGTCCGGACTGATCTCCCGCGATCCGTGCTCGATCCGTTGCAGAAAACTCGCCACCCGCACCTCGACAAACTCGTCGAGGTTGTTCGCCGTAATCGCCAGAAATTTCACCCGTTCCAGCAGAGGGTTCCCGATGTCCCGCGCCTCTTCAAGCACGCGCCGGTTGAACTCCAGCCATTCCAGGTGTCGATTGAGATAGAAGCGCGGCTCGTCCAGCGCAGTACGGGTCATAAGCTTTCTCAGGGAACCAAGATTGATAGCGCAGCAGTGTTACGGGGAGATGAACGCGCCAAAGCAATGCTATTCTGCGAGGCGCCCGCAGGAGGTGCGATGAAGTTAATTTTCATTTTTCTAGCCGTCGCGTCGTTTGCTCTTGCCATCGAATCCCGAACGCAAACCCCGTCTTCATCCATGGATAGCCAAGCCGACCTTATTTTTTCTTCCGTCACGCAAGAAAATGCGCCCGGATTGGCGGTGCTTGTGCATAAAGATGGACGCACTCTCTTCGAAAAAGGATACGGCGTCCGTGATTTGCGAACCAAAGCGAAAATCGACCGGCACACCAATTTCCGCCTCGCCTCTTTCACCAAACAGTTTACCGCCATGGCTATCATGCTGCTCGTCCATGACAGAGAGCTTCGTTATGACCAGACTCTCACTGAAATATTCCCGGATTTCCCCGCTTACGGCAAGAACATAACCCTCCGGAATCTACTCAATCACACCGGTGGACTGCCCGATTACGAAGATTTGATGGACGCCCAGGAAAAAATCACAGGTCCGCTCTGGTCTGCCGAACACCAAATCCAAGACGACGAAGTGTTGGCCCTCTTGAAAAAAGAAACCAAGGGAAAATTTGCTCCCGGGACGAGTTGGTCGTACAGCAATTCCGGTTACGTCGTCCTCGGCCTCGTCGTCGCCAAAATGTCCGGCCAATCCTACGGAGACTTTCTCCACGCGCGAATTTTCGCACCCCTCCATATGGATAACACCATCGTCTATCAAAAAGGAAAAAATGAAGTCACGAATCGCGCGTTCGGTCACTCGAAAGAAGGCAATGCCTTAAAGGAAACCGACCAAAGCTCAACATCCGCCACGCTAGGCGACGGCGGCATCTATTCCAGTCTCGATGATCTTGCAAAATGGGATGATGCATTGCGAAACCACACTCTGCTCAGCGCTGAAGAAATGGCTCCCGCGCTTGTCCCAGCAAAACTTGCGAATGGCTCGTCCACCCTCTGGCCCGCTGCGCCCAACGACGACAACCTGCATCCCGGCAAGCCTGTCTCCTACGGCTTTGGCTGGTTCCTCGATCCCTACTGGGGAATTCCGCGCATGTGGCACACCGGAAGTACGATGGGTTTCCGCACCGTCATCGAGCGCTTCACCACCGACAACGTGACGATCATCATCCTCAGCAATCGCACCGATCTAGATCCGGAAGCGCTCGCCGAGAAAACCGCCGACCTTTATTTGAATTTGAAACCGAAGGAATAAACGCAAGCGTCAGTTCAAACCAGCAAGTTTCCCGAGGCCCTTCAACTTCGCCCGCGCCGCCATCGCCCCGTACTGCTTCATCATCGTGCGCATCTGCAAATACTGCTTCAAAACCTGATTCACATCCTGCACGGTCGTCCCGCTGCCCTTCGCAATCCGCTTCCGCCGCTTGCCATCAATAATGTTGTGGTCGTGCCGCTCCTGATTCGTCATCGAGTTGATGATCGCCTCGACTTGCTTCAGCTTCCCCTCATCCACCTTCGCGTCCTTCGGCAGATTCTGTAGCGGCCCCATCTTCGGCAGCATGTCCACAAGCTGCTCCAGCGGCCCCATCTTCCGAATCTGTTTCAACTGGTCGCGAAAATCTTCCAGAGTGAATCCGTCTTTGCGCAGCTTGCGTTCGAGCTCTAAGGCGGCCTTCTTATCGACCGTCTGCTCGGCGCGCTCGATCAGCGACATGATGTCGCCCATGCCCAGCACGCGCGAAACAATCCGCTCCGGATAAAATCCTTCCAGCGCGTCGTATTTTTCGCCGAGTCCCACAAACTTCACCGGTGCCCCGGTCACTTTCCCGATCGAGAGCGCCGCGCCGCCGCGCGCGTCGCCATCCAATTTCGTCAGAATCACGCCGGTGAGTCCCAAACGCTTGTGAAACTCGCCCGCCGAGCGCACCGCGTCCTGCCCAATCATCGCGTCCGCAATAAACAGAATTTCGCTCGGTGTCAGTTCCTTCTTCAACATGCTCAATTCGTTCATCAAGTCGTCGTCAATGTGCAAACGCCCGGCGGTATCCACCAGAATCACGTCGCTAGCGGAGAGTTTTGCTTCGCGAATCGCGCCTTTGACAATCTCCAGCGGCTTGTCGGTCCCCACCCCCGGCCACAGCGCCGTCCCTACCGCTTTCGCCACCTGCGCCAACTGCTCCCGCGCGGCAGGCCTGTACACGTCTGTTGAAACGACGAGCGGCCGATGCCCATGCTGCACAAGCCACTTCGCCAATTTTCCGGTGGTAGTCGTCTTACCAGACCCCTGCAAGCCAACAATCATCCACACCGAAGGCGGCCGCGAAGCAAACAATGGCTTCGCATGTTTCCCCAGCATCGCCGAAAGCTCGTCGCGCACCACTTTGACCACTTGCTGGTCCGGCGAAAGCTGCAGCATCACTTCGCTGCCGAGTGCCTGCTTCCGAATATTTGCCAGCAGCTCATCCGCCACGCCAACGTTCACGTCGCCTTCGAGCAACGCCTCGCGAATCTCCCCCAGCGCCACGTCCAGGTGCTCGTCCGTGAGCTTCCCCTGCCCGCGCAAATTCTTAAAGGTCCGCTGCAGTTTTTCAGTCAGGTTTTCAAACATGAGCTATCTCAAGTCCCGAATCGCAATTCCCGCCCTTCCAGCATACCGCGCAACCCATGCGCATGCACGGTTGCGCCCCATTCCGTTCCTCTGTTTCCTTTTCCTCCCTTACTGCCTTTACCTCAATTTCTTAGTAATGCCACTGCTTTGTATCCTCGCCCCCTGAATTCTTCTCCACATGCTCGGCCATCCACTTTACTAAATTCGCCGTAGTCGTCGGCTGCCACCCATGCCCCTTCATCGGCCTTCCATACTGAAAATCGCAATCGCACGCCGGATTCGTCAGCTTCTTCATTTCTTCTTCCAGCTTGTAAACCGCCAAATTCAAATAAAAATTGTCCATGTCCCCGACATACACGTGAATCTTCCCTCGCAATTTCGGCCCCAGCGTCGCCCAATTCGTTCGAATGTTGTAGCTGAGGTCGTACCCGTGATCGCGCATATAAATCGCCACGCTATGATCGATCTTCCCAGTCTTTTTATCCCACAACGGTTTCGGATAGCCATCGTCTCCAATCGGTCCGTAAGCCGCATCCCAAATTTCGATCTGCTCTCCTGAGCGGTTATGGCTCCCCAAAACATCTTCCATCTGGCTGAACTGCTGAATCGTTATCTCGTCCTGCCCCTCCGCAGTCCGCATGATGTACCGCGGCACTTGCACCCACGTATGCCCCGGCTCCCAAAACGCGTCGTCATCTTCATACGCGTTCACCGTCCCATAGCGCCGAAAATCAATCGAGTCCGGATACAACGTCCATGTCCCGCCGAAAAAATCCGGATAAAACACCTGCGCCCCGAGCGACTCCCATCCTCCCGTCGATCCGCCCGTCAGCACGCGCGCGTAAGGCTTCGCAATCATCCGGAAATGCGCCTCCAGATAGGGAATCATCTCCTTCACCAGCGCATCGCCGTACGGCCCATTGTTCACCGAGTTCACCGCATACGAATCGTCGTAATACGGCGTGGGATGCTGAAACGTCACTGCGAACATTCGTGGAAAATTGTCCGAAGTCCAAGCCTGATACACTTCGTGCCCCGACTCACGGTTCAAATCCGACATCCGCGCCCGCATCTCCGGCGGTATCGCCGGATCCTCCGGATTAAATCCCAGCGGGTTCCGCAAACTGAAATGGCTTTGCTCGTAAATCACCGGATAATGCGCGTTCGGATGTTCCTCATACCCCTTAGGCAAAAGAACAATCGCCCCGATATACATCGGGTGTCCCCAAAACTTCGTCAGCATCTCACTCTGAATCTTGATGTGCTTCACCCACGCCGTATCCGCAGGCACCTGCACCGGAGGAATCTCCTTCGTCAAACTCAACTTAATGTCATACCCAGCCGCCGCATCCAAATGCACTTTCTGCACTTCGCTATACAAATTGCCCGGCGACCTATTAAAGTGCTGGCCCTCCCACTGATCCATGTGCAGCCAAACCGTATGCCCATCCGCGCGGTGAAACTCCGTATAAATGTTGACAATCGCCTGCACGAAATAATCCCCCGCCGGAACGTCGCGCAAGCTGTGCACTGGCGAGCCCAACGTGCTCGCATCAATCACCGTACTCTGCCCAGCCGCCAGCCCTTTTACGTCCACTCCAAAAAACGGCCCCGAATCTCCCCAACTCCCCGCCTGCAAGCGCGGCTCCGGCTTATCCGAAGTACTGACCACAACAAACACGCGTCCAGTGATCGCTCCCGCATGCGCCGACGCAGGAAACGACACCTCGAATTTCCCGCCAGCCGCTTGCGGCAGAGGCGTTGCCTTCGTGACCGCGCCCACCATCAACAAAAATGCCACCGCGCACGCCATCCCGCCCATTCTCATTCGCGTCTTCAATTTCATTTAGCTCCCCCGTTCGCGTCGTGAGCGTACTACACCACCCGCTCCGCGTCCAAAATCTTCCGCCTTCCTTTCCTCAGCCCAGTCAACACTTCTTTTTCGCGCAAAAGAAACTCTCGAATGTCCTTGACACACTCCCTCTCAAAGAACACTATGAGTCGTGGTTTCGCTGTTTGAGGCGAAACTCCCGCTTCTCAGTCCATTCGCGGTTTCTTTTAAGGACAAGCTCCGCATCGAGCGCCAACAGGGCAGAACCTATCAGGTTCTTTACTATTCCCTCGCGCGGGGCCCTACCTCCTGTTCGACGTACAGGTTTACACACCCAGACGCCAGCGGTTTCGAACCACATCGCTCAAGCCCAACTCGCTACAAGCGAGTAGGAGGCCCGTGTTTCTAAAAAGGAGATTCATCATGTCTGAACAAAACAAAACTAATGTCCGTCGTTTGTTCGAAGAAGTCTGGAACAAGGGCCACGTACAAGTAACAGACGAGCTCATCGCACCTACCTACACTCACCACGACAGTTCCACGCCCGATGTCGGCCGCGGACCCGAAGCTGAGAAGAAGAGAGTCACTCTTTACCGCAATGCCTTTCCCGACATCCGTTTCACGGTCGAGGATCTCATTACCGAAGGCGAAACCGTAGTCGCTCGTTGGTCTTGCCGCGGCACCCATAAGGGCGAACTCAACGGCATCGCCCCAACCAACAAACAATTCAACATCACCGGCGTAACCATTGCCCGCTTTACGAACAACAAAATGTTCGAAAGCTATGTCAACTGGGACGCTTTGGGCCTCATGCAACAGCTCGGCGTCGTCCCCGAACTCGGCCGCGCCAGAGCCGTCGCCGCTTCCGCAAGGTAGCTGCCTCGACTCACTCAAGAAAACCGGGAGGCCCGATCACAAATCGGGCCTTCTTTCTTGCTTGCCGCCGTTTTCTCCAAATCCGACGCCGCGCCAACCTTCGTTCTCAATCCGCAAGAGTTCGCGTTGTTCAGAATGCTCAAGAAGTTTCCGGCAGCGTGTACTCGAACTCGTAGAAATGCTTCTTCTCGACGATTTTGATCATTAGTTTTCCCGCGATCCCCTTCAATTCCCCTGTCCCAGAGTCCGGCACCACGGTGACGCTCAGCTGCGGCTCGCCTCGCGTCATCGTCCCGCTGTGCTGCAGCACAAACGTTCCCGTGCGCCCACCCAGTGTTCCGTTCACGCGTTCCATCGCCACGTATCCTGCCGAGCCCGCAACCTCCGTGCCTGCGCTTAACATCTCGCCCGCGCTCGTCCCTGTGAGCTCCCCGTGAAACTGTTTCTCGATCGACATCCTGCCCAGGTTTGCACTCTCCGCCGCCTTGCTATCTGCCTTTTGCACATTCAACTTCACCTCAAATGTCCCGCTCGCATGCATTGTCATCACCGCTCCCTTTTATTCTGCACTTACAACTTGCCAACTTACCCGCGTGTCGCCTCCAGGACAAACTAGCCTTAGACTGGTCGTAATGATTGGAAAAACGCGACAACGCCCCGCAACCCAAATCAAAGAAGTCTTCGACCCCGAAGTGGGCCGCGCCCGCGGAGTCCTCCGCCGCCCGCTCCCCGCTGGCAAGCTTAGTCATGCTCGCCGCAGTCCGCCGCCAGACCTCGCCTACTGGATTGCTCACTATTGGATGATCAGCTGGGATCTTCGCGGCTGCGAACCGCACTTGGCCGAGAATCTTCCCCATCCCAATATCCATCTGATCTTTGAAAACGACTCCGCCGTGGTAAGCGGCGTCCAAACCCGCAAGTTCTCGCGTCTGCTCGAAGGCCGTTCGAAAGTCTTTGGCATCAAATTCAAACCAGGAGGTTTTCGCCCCTTCTTGAAATCTCCCGTTTCCTCGCTAGCCGATTCCACAGTCCCCGCACGACAAATTTTCGGCCCAGCCGTCGACGCACTCACAGCGATCATGGTTTCGTCTAGCCGGGAAGCCAAAAAAATAGCAGCTGCCAATGCTTTCTTCCGCGCCCGTCTCCCTGAACCCGACCACACAATCGCTTTAGCCGACCAGTTAGTCGCTCGCATTCTTGCGGAGCCCTCCATCAAAAAAGTGGACGATCTGGTGAATCGCGCGCGAATCGGCAAGCGTTCTCTCCAGCGCATTTTCAACGACTATGTCGGTGCCAGCCCAAAGTGGGTTATCCGCCGCTATCGCTTGCATGAACTAGTGGAAAAGCTCGGCCCTCGCAGCCGCCCCGATTGGGCTCAACTGGCCCTCGAGCTCGGCTATTTCGACCAAGCTCATCTCATCAACGACTTCAAATCCATAATCGGCTACACGCCGGCCCAATACCAAAGCCAAGTCGCCAAACGCTCTTGAAGCCGCCTCGCATCACAGCATATGCGTATTAGCCCAACTGGATATACAATGCGCCCTGCAAGCATGCTCTGAATGAAAAGGCGGCAAATATGGAAATCGAGCGGCGTGACTTTCTAAAGACCACGGGAAAAGCAATTACGGTAGGTGCAGCCACCCTTGCCCTCGGCGGCAAAATTCTCGGCGCAAACGATCGCGTCCGCGTAGCCATTTGCGGCGTTCGCGGCCGCGGCAACGATCACATTCGCAGCTTCCCGCGCGTCCCGGGAACAGAGATCGTCGCTCTATGCGACATCGACGAAAACGTGTCCAGCCAGCGCATCGCCGAAATCGAGAAGATGGGCCTGCCCAAGCCCAAGTCCTACGTCGACATCCGCAAGCTGCTCGAAGACAAAGATATCGACGCCATCTCCATCGCCACTCCTAATCATTGGCACTCTCTCATGGCTATCTGGGCTTGCCAGGCCGGCAAAGACGTCTACGTCGAAAAGCCCTGCTCGCACAACACGTTTGAAGGCCGCCAGCTAGTCCGAGTCGTAAAAAAGTACAACCGCATTTGCCAGCATGGCAGCCAGTCCCGCTCCAATCCCGGCATGCTCGAAGCCATTAAGCATTTGAGCGACGGCACCATCGGCGATGTCTATATGGCTCGCGCGCTCAGCTACAAGTGGCGCCCATCGATCGGCCACGCCACCGAGGAACCCGTTCCCGCTGGCGTCAACTACGACCTCTGGACCGGCCCCGCTCCCATGAAGCCCTTCACGCGCAATCGCTTCCACTACAACTGGCACTGGATCTGGGACACCGGCAACGGTGAAGTCGGCAATCAGGCCATCCACGAAATCGATATCGCTCGCTGGGGCTTAGGCGTCGGCTTCCCCGTCTCTGTCTCCGCCACGGGCGGCCATTTCATGTTCGACGACGACCAGGAAACTCCCAACCTGCTGAATGCTGTCTTCTATTTCGACGCTCCGCAAAGCAACGGCAAGCGCAAAATGATGGAAGTCGAGGTCCGCCCCTGGATCACCAACCACGAAGCCGAAATCGGCACCGGCGCGTACGGTGCCAGCGCCGTACCTCCCGCAGGCCTCACCGCCGCCCCGAGCACGACCAAAAAGCCCGCAGCCGCGCAGTCAGCCCTCGGTCCAAAAGACGCCAAGACTAATACCGTCGGTAATCTCTTCTACGGCTCAAACGGCTATCTCGCCATCGACGGCTACGACGCCTACAAAACCTGGATCACCGATCAGGTCGAGCCCGGCCCCCACGGCAAAGCCTCCGGCGACCACTACGCCAACTTCATCGATTGCGTCCGCAGCCGCCGCGCCGAAGACATCCATTCGCCCATCCTCGAAGCCCACATCTCCACAACACTGGTCCATCTGGCCAACGCTTCGTATCGCCTGGGCCGCACCCTGAAATTCGATCCCGCCACGGAACAAGTCATCGGCGATGACGAAGCCAACACGCTCCTCCGCGGCACCTATCGAGCTCCATACGTAGTGTCCGAAAACATGTAATCGAGCAACGGCAGGGGCGAACTCGCAACTCATCAGCTGTCGGTCACAGTCTAAATTTTTGTCTTGGGATTTTACTGCGCTACTTCACCGCGGACGCGCTTGGATTCCCTGAAGCAGCGTCCGCGCGCTTTCTGCTGCTTCCTTCACCAAAAATCCCATCTTCGGATGCGAAGCCTCCATCTCCACCAATAATCCGTAACTCCGCAGAACCTCCGAGGTCGTCGGCCCAATCGAAGCCTTCACCACGCGCTCCATCCCCGTCTTCAGCGCGTCCTTTTTTCCACCTTGTTCCGCAATCTGAAAAAGATGATGGATCTGCACGCTCGTGGTAAACAAAGCCACATCGACGCGCCCCGCAATCACTTCCTCCACCGCTCGCTGCAACGGACCGGTGTCCTTAGGCAAATCCCACTGGTAGACCGGCACCGCTGTAACCTGCGCTCCCCTCTCGCGCAATCCTTCAAGCAGCTCCGGGTTCGAAATCCCGTACTCTTGCACGGCAACCTGTTTGCCGCTCAAATTCTGTTTTCTGTCGTCAATCGCCCGCAGCAATTCGCGCCACGTGTTCGGCTCCGGCGCCGTCAATGCGATGGGCACTCCCCATTCCCGCAGCACCGCCACCGGTTTCGGCCCGCGCGCGAATACCGCTGTTTTTCGCAGCGCTCCAAGAAACTTCTCCGTCGGATGCGCTCCTTCCACGACTGTCGAAAGCGCCCGCGCCCCGACGCCCGTAAGAAACACCACCACGTCGAATTTTCCTTCGAATAAAGCGTCCGCGAATTTCAACGCCTCGAGATTCGAAGAAAGCGGCACCTCGCGCATCGCCGGCGCATGCACCGCTTTCCCGCCATAAGTCTCAATCAGCCGGCTGATTTCCTGTCCGCGCCGGCTCTCCAGCGTCAAAACAGTCAATCCTTGAAAATTTGTGGCTGGCATTTCCTGTGGTCCGCCCGCTGACTATACCTCGAATCGAGCGGACTCAAGCGGTTTTCAACTCTCGCCGGCCGAAGCCGCCGCCGCGTTCGATGCAGAAGATCGCCACGACGCTAGTCCCAGCGTTGCCGCCGCCGTGAAAAGCGGGTCACCCGAGCCCGCGCCATGCTCATATTCGTTTTCATGCCGGTACGACTCGATTACCCTGGCCATCACTTCCGGAAACTCCTCATCGCACGGCACCGTCGCCAAAATTTCCTTCCCGGCCACCGCATACGGTCCCGTCCGTCCACCCACATAAACCGCCACTGCATCCACAATCTTTCCGCCAATCTTTGTCTTGAACCCGCGCAGCCCAATGTCCGCTGCTTCGTGATTCCCGCAGCCAGCCGGACAGCCCGACCAGTGAATCGTCAGCGGATTCCCTCCCGCGCCCATCTTTTCTTCCAGAGCGGCGGACAGCGCCACAGCTCGCCCCTTCGTTTCAATCAGCGCCAGGTTGCAATAATCCGTCCCGATGCAAGCCACCAGTCCGCGCACAAACGGCGAAGGCTTCGGCGAAAATTTCTCCAACAAATCTTCCTGAAAAAGCTGCGCCACGCGCTCCGCTGACACATTGGGAATCACGGCGTTCTGCCCCGTCGTCAGCCGAATCTCGCCGGTCCCGTACACGTCCGCCAAACGCGCCAGCTCTTCCATCTCCCCAGGATTCACTCTCCCCGTTGGCACGCACAGCCCCACCGCCACAACTCTCGCCCTCTTTTGCGTGCTAATCCCGAGATGGTCCGCTTGTTTGAAGCTCCGCATATCTCGTCCTTGAAAAGCCAGCTCATGCCCCAAACGCGCCGTCAATTCCGCCCGCAATTGTGGAATTCCCCATTTCTCAATCAGGAAAGCAAATCTGCATTTCGACCGCGCCTCTCGCGGGCTGTGATCTCTATGAATCTTGATCAGCTCCACGACCACCCGCACCGCCTGGAAAATCTCCACAAACACATTCAGCGGCGAGGCGATCGTGAATCCTCCCGATCCCATCTTTCCACCGACCAGCACGTTAAACCCGGCTCGCCCGCCCTTCTTTGCGGGAACCAGCGCGATATCCTGCGACTCGTTGTGCGTGCAGTTGTCCATACAACCCGTCACCGTTATGTTCAGCTTGCGCGGCAAATTCGTAAATTCCGGATTACCCTCGCTCCCCACGATGATCCGATCAAGCTCCTGCACCACCAGCGACGCGTCGAACAATTCATGCGGCGTCAATCCCGCCAGCGCGCATCCATTGATGTTTCGCACGTTATCCATCCCGGTCTGCAGAGAGCGAAGGTCCAATCCGCGCAACTTTTCCCAAATCGCCGGGATGCAGTCCAAAGTGAATCCACGCAGCTCGATCTGCTGCCGCGTCGTAATGTCCAGAACGTTATCGCCCATCAACCGCGAAAGCTCGGCGATCGTCCGCAGTTGCTCGCTGCTCACAAACCCGTTCGGCATGCGAATGCGCATCATGAATTTGCCCGGCGTCGGCTTGCGATAAAATACTCCCAGCCACTTCAACAAATCCTTTTCCGCCGCCGTTAGCGATTCCGCCCCACGCTGAATAATCTCTGGCAACTGCTCCAGAATCCGCAGCCCGTCGCCACCCATCGAAGCTTTAAAGCTCTCCACGGAGTTCGCGCTCCGGCCCGCAGCACGAGCCGCTGTCTGCCCCGTCGCAGCCACATCGCCTCCAATTTCCGGCGTCATCGCGTTCTCCTCGAAAGCACTCTCATTCATTCCTCTTTCACAAAAATCTCACGCAAATATTTAGTCCGCCTCAGCCGCTTGTCCCGCCACTATCCGCGCAGGAGCAATTTCCTCGCCGCCCAACGGAATTTCCAGCGTCGCGGATTTCTTGGGCATGTTGGTGACGTACAACGCGAGCCCCGTCAGCAAAGCTCCAGACACAAAGTTTCCCAGCGTGACCGGAATCTGATTCCACATCCACCACTGCCCCAGCGAAACCGGCGCTCCAAACAACATGCCGGTAGGAATCAAAAACATGTTCACAATCGAATGTTCATAACCGTGCGCGAAAAACGTCATGATCGGCAGCCACATCGCGATCACTTTGCCAATCGTCGAGCGCGAAGCCATCGCCAGCACCGCTCCCAGCGTCACCATCCAGTTGCACAAAACTCCTTTGATAAACGCCGTTTCCCAACCGCGCAGCCCCAGCGCCATGTAGCCAAGCGTCTTTTTCTGCGCCGCCGCCTTCACCAATTCGCCGACGGCCCCGCTCCCGCTAGCCCCGCAATTCGTCACCGCCAGATAGAACAGCAATCCGTAGAACAGACTTCCCGCCAGGTTACCCACATACACCCAGCCCAAATTCCGAATCATCTGCGAAGGCAAGACTTCCCCTGCCGCCCATCCCATCGGCAACAATGCAAAATTCCCTGTCGCCAATTCCAGCCCGAGCAACACCAGAATCACGAATCCCACCGGAAACAGCAGCGCACCCACAATCGGCGCCACATTCTGCGCCAGCACAATAAACACGAGAGAAGTGGCGTAAGCCAGCAATCCGCCCGCAAGAAAACTCCGAATCAGCAGATCGCGCACAGGCAAAGCGGCCTTTTTCTTCGCCGTCTGGATGGCATCCTTCAAAAGCTCTGTTGGCTGAACGTAGTCCACGGACCACCTCCGCCGGCCACTTCGCGGGGACACTTCTCCGGCGTCATTCGTGCCCTCATCTTGGCCTGCACGATGACTTCGGGCAAACGCAACCTTTTCGTCACCAGAATCGAAAAATGTGGGTGTTGTGGCTGTTTCCCGGCTGGATGCGGCATCCCTTTTAAGATGAACACTTCCAAAGCAAAGGGCTTCTAGGAGATTCTGCCCTTAACACGGAAAACCACTCCTGCTACGCTTTTTTTACGGGTAGAAAGTGCAAAGAGATTATTGCCGCTGTTTCGGTTGCTTTGATAGTAGTCGCAATCTCGTATTGGCGAACGATGCGGTCGCGGAGCGGTGGGTTCTTGTACAGGGCGATCATCATTGGCGCTTGGCTGGTAGCTGCCATCGTGTGGGTGCTCGTCAAGGTTAAGAACTAGCCGCGAAACTCATAGACGTTATCCGGGCGGGTGGAGCGCACCCCCATCCCCAATGCCGTCGGGCCTCGCCCCTACGCCACCCACTTCATCATCAGTTTCTTCCGCTTCTTCGCGCAGTCGAGCAGATACAGATCGATCAGCTTCTGGTACGGCAGTCCCGTCTCCCCAGCCAGCCCTTTGAAATAGTCCACCACTTCCGGACTCAAGTTGATTCCTACCGCCTTTTTCTTGCCAGCGTAGGGATTCTTGATCTCTTTCAATTTGGAGAAATCATAAGCCTTCTTCATAAAATCGAACCTCCTTCTTGACAGCCTTCCGCGCGGAAATGATCCGAACCACCGAATCGGATTCCCTGTAGCAGTGAACGACGACGAGCAGCCTTCCGGCTGAACTCAATCCGAGTAGGAGGAACCGCACCTCTTCCTCGGAGTGTTCTGGATCATGGAATACACGCAAATGCGGATCGCTGAAAACGCTCTGTGCCTCTTCAAACCAAACTCCATGCTTTGTCCGATTGGCCTTGTTTTTTCGCTCGTCCCAATCAAACCGCAGCATATCTAGATATTATCTAGATACATGACGGATGGCAAGAGAAAGGGAAAGGCTGGCGGGACACCCTTTGCCTGTCGACAAGATTTCGACTTTGTCTTTCTCCGGAGGGTGCCCCATCCTTGCGCGTTTGGGTTATGCAAGGGTGGGTCTTTCTTTTCCCCCTTACTTCTTCCTCTTAGTCTTTCCGACGACTGGCCCATCCTCATGCAGAGTTTCCTTCTTCTTCTCCTACCCACTACTCACGACCCACTACTCACCACTCGCTTCCGAAGCAGTTCCGCCTGTATATCAAACGAATTACTCCCCGCCTAACTCCCTCAATCCCCTCCACTTCCGTCACGCCCGTTCGAATGATACCCAATAAATTATAGTCCTTGACAGTAACAGAATCCCATGCTACCCTGTCCCGTGCTTTCCTCGCAGACCAGCCCCTCATCCGATTCTCATCGCCGTTTTTCAACCCTCGCTCTGGCCTCCGTGAACTCTGTGCCCTCTGCGTTAAAATCCCCCTTTGCAGCCCTCACCCACGCACCGCTCGCCTCTGGTCTTTGCGGGAGTCCGCATCGATATCATTCCATGGGACTTACATTCCCTTTGTTTTCATACTCTTACGCACTCTTTTGCACCATGCAATCCAGCAACTCCTTTTCGCTCAATAGGTTCCGCACTCTTTGCCCAAAACACTCGGCGTGGGGGCCGGGTCGTGCTTCCGTTACTTCTCTATCCCTCCGTCACGCACAGCAACGCCCGCAACTCATTTCCGCTCATGCTTTTACGTCACGATTCTCTGGATACCCGAGGTGGGGGTCACATGTTTCAATTCAGCAGCCCCCGTCGTCGTCCGAGAGCGCGTCTTTATCTCTATTACTTCATTACCTCCTTACTTCGTTCCCTCGCCTTTCCTCCCATGGAACAATTCCCCCTCTCGCACGTCTTCACAGGTGCAGAGGTGAACTCCATGCGTAAATTTACGATGTGGCTGGCAGCGGCAATCCTGATGACAGGCATTCTGACCACGCGCGTTTCCCGCAGCGCCGCCGATGACACCATTCACGGTGACTGGTCCGCCAAATTCAACGGCGGTGCCGGCTGCGGGTGTTTCGATCTCGAGGGCGAACGCTCCTCCGGCTGGGGCCATCACAGCACCTGGGGCAACACGCACAAAATCAGCGACTTTGTCGGCCTCGACGCCAACATCGCCTCCGCCAAGGATTCACCCGTCCATTTCGAGCTCCGCCGCGACGCCGGAATCATGAATTTTGACGGCCGCTTCCATAACGGCGAAGGCAGCGGCAAATTCACCTTCGTCTCCAGCGACGAATATGTGCAGGGAATGAAGTCTCTCGGCTATTCCGGCCTCGATCAGGAGCAGCTCTTCGCCTTCGCCATCCACGACGTCTCCCGCCAGTTCGTCAAAGACATGAACGATCTCGGCTATCGCAATCTCGGCGCCGACGATCTCATGGCTTTCCGCATTCACGGCGTCACACTGGAATTCACGCGCGCCATGCTCGACCTTCTCCCGGAAAAGCCATCGCCCGATAATCTCGTCGCCATGCGCATCCACGGCGTCAGCCCGGAATTCACGAAGGAAATCAACGCGCTTCTCGGCAAAAGATTCTCTGTCGACGATCTCGTAGCCTTCCGCATCCATGGCGTCTCTCCTGATTTCGTCCGCGCAGTCCATGAATCCGTCTCAAAAGATGTCTCCGCGGATGATCTCGTAGCCATGCGCATCCACGGCGCCGACCCCGAATTCGTCAAGTCCATGACCGCTTTAATGGGCCGCAATCTCCCCGTCGACCAGCTCGTCGCGTTCCGCATCCATGGCGTAAGTCCTGAATTCACCAAAGACATTCAGAATCTCGTCGAAAAGAATATTTCGGCCGACGACCTGGTGGCCTTCCGCATCCACGGTGTGAGCCCTGAATTTGTGAAGAGCATGAAAGAAGCGGGTTACTCGAAGATTTCACCCGATCAAATGGTCGCCATGCGCATCCATGGCGTCGACGCCAATTTCGTAAAAGAGGTCCGCGAACACGGCTACAAGGATCCGTCCATCGACGACCTGATCGAACTACGCATCCACGGCCTGCGCAACCGCGACTCGCTATGAGCCGCGCGATGCGCTGGGAGCAATTTGCGCCCCGCAATGTCTTGGCCGTGAGCGGCTAGCAGTGACCTATTTGCAGTGAGCTGTTTGCGGTTTGTTGTCTGCCGTTTGCGGTTTGCAGTGCGCTGTTAGCTGTAAGCTGTCAGCTTCTTACTAGAAAGTAAGCCGCACGCCAAGCTGGGCGGCGAACGGAATACCGACCGTAGTCCCCGGCCCAAAGAAATCGCCCAGCGCGCCGGCTGGAACGAGAAGTTGCTTGCCGCTCGTCACTGGCGTGCTCAGACTGCACGCCGGATTCAGGCAAAGCGCCGTGACGTTATTTGGATCGTTGACCGGCAGAATGGCAACGTTAGTCACGTAGTTCGCGCCAGGATTGTTGTGGTTAAAAAGGTTGAAAAATTCGATGAACGGCGTAGCCGTATACCGTTCGCGAAAATGAATCGGCCGGCTGACGCGCAAATCGGTTTGAATGTAAGGCGTTCCGCGAAATTCATCGAGCGTGGTCTTGACGCCATCCACAACGGCGCGATCCGAGCCGTCGGCGTTGGTAAACGTAATCGGCCGCCCGCTTTCCGCCTGTGAAAGAAAACTTACTTCGAAGCCGCCAGGCGCGCGAAACGTCCCAATTAAAACGGCGCGATGCGTAACGTCTTCTCCGGACGGTCCATAATCTCCCGGTGCAAACGCATCAAACGGATTGCAAACGCCGTTGACGTAATCGAAAAGTTCGCCGAGCACGCAACCCCACGTTTTTGCGCTCGAGAGCGTGTAATTCGCAACGAGGCTCAAACGCTTCGCAACGTTTCCCTGCAAATGCACTTTGAGCGCTTTGTAGCTGGAGCGATTGTCGCTGCGATACACGGCGATGCTTCCAAATGTGGGGTTCGGAAAATCGTAGTGCCGGTAACCGTGCATTCCGGTTTCCAGAGTGAAGTCCGTGCTCAGCGTCCAGTTGGCATTGAATGCGCGTTGCACGCCGCCGGTCGCGTGAATCGCATACGGCGTGTGGTAATTAGGATCGATGATGGAAGGCGCGGCAACTCCGCCGCCAGTTGCGACGTTTGTATCGTTGACGGCTTGAAACGCGCTGACCCACCCGTTCTGCGCGAGATCGTCGTAGTACATGCCGAAGCCCGCCCGGATCACCGTTTTGCCGGAATCGCCCGGTGCATACGCAACGCCGACGCGTGGCGCAAACGCCTTGCGATAATCGTGCGGCGCACCTGTAATAAACGGCGCCATGGAAGGATCGAGCGCGAGCACAAATGGATTTTGTGCCTGGCTGCGGCCGGAAGCGTCGAAGAGGCCAAACGTCGTGTCGTAACGCAGACCGTAGTTGAGGGTGAGATTTCGCGTGACACGCCACGAATCTTCCGCATAGAGGCCGAGGCGCTGGACATTTTGCGAAAAGCTGCCGTCGCCGGCGGGAGTAAAGCTGCAAGTTGTTCCGGGCGTTACGTTGGGTGAAGGCGTTGCCGAGCACGCGGTCAAATCGGTAGTGAATTGTGCCGGGTCTGCGGTGTAATCCGTAGGATCGAGAACGAAAGAAACCAGTGTTTCCGCGTTGGCGGTGAGCGCGCCGCTCATCACCGGCTCATGAATAAAATTAATTCCGAGGCGCGGGGCATGTTTTCCGGTGGTGTGCGTCACGTCATAACGCACCTGATATTTTTCCTGATTGCGCAAAACGGGAAAAGCGGTGATGGCGGTGACGAACTGATTGTCGCCAAACGTTTCCAGACCCGAGGTGGTCGCGGTGGTCGAGCTGAACGGAAACGCGAGCGCGAAACCAAGATCGGAATTACGTGTTTGCGTGAGATGCAGAAGGCTGCCGCCGAAGGCGAACGAGCCCAACCAGTCAGGGCTAAACGCAAAGTGATCGCCGATGGCGAAGTTGAAATAATTGTTGTGCGTGGTTGCGCCGGTCGAAGGCAGCGTCCCTTGCTGGACAAGCGCATTGCTCGTGAGGTAGCTGTCGCCGGAGATGCGGAAGAACCACTGCGAGCGATCGGACTGCTGCCAATCAAAACGCGCGGTACCGTCGTAGTCGCGAAAGGGCACAGGAACGGAACTTGGAACGGCGATAGAGGGGACGACGATGCCGTTGACGTCGACGAGGCCTTGTTCAGCAAGTTGCGACAGCGCCTGGAACTGCGTTTGGCTGGGATCGCTGTACGCGATGCTGGCGTCCTCGTGAATGAATTCGAACGAAGAGTAAAACCAAACTTTATCTTTCACGATAGGACCGCCGCCGGAGCCGACGTAATTCTGGCGGGAAAACGGCTGCTTGGGATTCGGAGCGGGGTTATCGATCGGAAAGCGCGCGTTGAGAGCAGCGGCGCGGTCGAAGAAAGCGTCGTCGCTGTGCCACTCGTTGGTGCCGCTCTTGGTGGTGATGACCACGGAAGTTCCGGTGGTGCGGCCGGTGTCGGCATCCGTCTGCGCAGTTCGAATAGCGAATTCCTGAACAGCTTCGGGAGAAAAATTCTGCAGAAACCCGCCGATCCAATCGTCTGAATTGTCGATTCCATCCACGGAAACTTCGTTGTTGAGGCCGGAGCTGCCGCCGGTGGAAACAGCGGTGATGCGAGCTTTAGTAGGATCGGAAGGCTCGACGGGCTCGGTTCCCGGCGCCATGTAGGCGATGTTGGCAAAGCTTCGCGCGGGCAGTGGGATGGTGTCCAAGTCGTGAGAAGTGATGATCGCTTGCTGGACAGCGCTGGCCGTGTCCATCTGTTGCGTGGTGATCGAGGAAACCTGGACTTGAACGTTTACGATTTGCTGGACGGCTTGTGGCCTCAGAATGACCGTCATCTCTTGCACGAAGCTGACATTGACGTGGACCTCGGAGGCGGCCTCGGCAAAACCGCCGGCGCTTACCGTCACGCGATAATTCCCAGGAACAAGATCGTCGATGCGAAATTCTCCGCGATCATTGCCGGAGGCTTCGCGGCGGAAGGTAGATTCCTCGGCCACGACGACAATCCTCGCGGAAGAAATTCTGCCCCCGGTCAAATCCTGAACGGTGCCGCGGAGCGCGCCGCGGGGGTTCTGAGCAAACAGTACGCATGGCAATAGCAGAAAGGCTAAAAACGCGCTCCTGCGCAAAAGTCGCAAACTGTTTGATAGAAAATGCGTATTCATGGCGAGACATAGGCTACTGGAGGGCCGTGACTACTACCACGGGTCGTAGACAGCGGTGCGCAAAAAATTCGGAGGCTGAAGCAACGACGAGTTAGTGAAGGAGAAGCTCGAGGAGTTCGTGAACGGAAGAAAGAGCCGAAGGCACCAGGAGAAATCCAGCTAGACAGCCGGCCAACAAGAACCCGACAGTGCGGAGGCGATGGCGCCCTTGTTCCGAGGCGGCGCTTGCGATCGGCGTGGCATGGAGCAAACGATCGACGCGGGCGCAGAGGTCGCGGTCGCAGGCGAGCAAAGAAGTGGAGAGATAAGGCAGCGGCGGAGAAGAACCCATGCGAGCGACGCGCACCAGCGCGGCGGCAAGAGAGAGAGCACGGCGAGGATCTCCCGAAGTGGCTTGGTCATCGGCGGCCCACTCCGCGAATTTAGACCAGCTGCGTTCGAGCGATAGAAGCGGACGGACAAAGGGAAGAATGTCCGGCGCGAGAAGAAGAAGGAAGCGCTTGGCATTGTCGCGCGAGGCGCGGTGGGCCATCTCGTGAGATAGAGCGGCGTCGAGTTCTTCAGCGGAAAGATTGCGGAGCACGCCATGGGAGATGAGAAGCCGCGGGCGGAGCAAGCCAGACATGGCCAGAAGAGGAGTTTCTGCCTCGAC
>Ga0210383_10000151_pt1 | contig 71491 bp, 55 predicted proteins | sample IncBWC14OmetaG_FD_160072 | JGI IMG/M metagenome (GOLD analysis project Ga0210383, IMG submission 160072) | Forest soil microbial communities from Barre Woods Harvard Forest LTER site, Petersham, Massachusetts, United States - Inc-BW-C-14-O ...
ACATAAACAAGCGGCGCCGCAGGCGTCACACCGAATAGCAAAGTCCGCAGCAGAATCCCAAGTATTCCCGCCAACGCCGCGCCCGCTACCAGCCCGACGGCGCTCAGCTTCAATCCTCGTCCCAAAATCATCCTCGTAACATCCCTCGGCCGCGCCCCCAAAGCCATGCGTACACCGATCTCGCGCGTTCGTTGCGCCACGGAGTAAGCCAGCACGCCATAAACTCCAATGCACGCCAAGACCAGCGCTAGCCCCGCGAAAATCACCAGCAGCGTCATCGGCCGCGCGCGGTCGGCAACGTTTTGTTCCTTAAGCTGATCCATGGTCCGAATAAACGCAACGGGCCGCTCGCTATCCACCGACCAAACCGCCCCGCGCAACGCATTAATCACGCTCGCCGGCTCTTGCGAAGTTCTTGCCACCAGGTAATACGGCGACGGGCTATCCACCTGATTCACCGGCACGTAAACCGCCGGCTTCATGTCCAACAAAAGCCCGCGCTCGCGAATGTCTTTCACGACTCCCACCACGGTCCGCCACGGCTCTTTCGAGCCAGTGAGCTTTAAACGCTTCCCGACAGCGTCCTGACCGGGCCAATGCCGTTTCGCCAAAAATTCGTTGATCACCACGACCGGCTGGCCAGATTCAATGTCGCGATCCTCCAGGAGCCGCCCCGACTCGATCGTCCCGCCGATCGTCTCCAGATAGCCCGCCGTCACCTCGCGATACAGCGCATCGTTGTCCTGCCCCGGCAAAGTAGGCGGCGCGCCCTCGATCGCGTAGCCTTCCGTGTCGCCAATCGAAGTGAACGGCACGTCCGATCCAAACCCCACGGTCTTTACGCCCGGAAGAGTTCGCGTTCGATCCAGCACGTCTCGATAGAACGCGCGAATCTTTTCGTTGGTGTTGTATTTCTTGTCCGGCAGCGGCACGCCCATGGTCAGCAGATGATCCGAGCGAAAACCAAGATCGACGCGGCGCAAATTCCACAGCGTCTCAATCATCAAAGCCGCTCCCACCAACAGCGCAAAAGCCATCGCAAATTGCGCCACCACCAAAGTGTCTCGCAGCCGCACGCCACCGCGAGATTCGCCGGCTCGCCCGCCTTCCTTAAGCGATTCCTGCAGAGAGACATCTGTCGCCCGCAGAGCCGGCACCACGCCAAAAAATACTCCCGCCAGAATCGAGACGGCTGCCGTAAACAGCAGCACCGGCGCGTTCAGCGCAAAACCCTCTCCTGCAATTTGCGCGGGAACGAGATTCTTGAATATGCCCCAGCAGAGCCTGCCAACGACGAGCCCCGCCACTCCTCCGCCGATGGAAAGCAACAAGCTCTCTGTGACGAGCTGCGCCGCGATCTGCCCGCGGCTCGCGCCCAACGCGATGCGCACGGCGATTTCGCGGCGTCGTCCCGCTGCGCGAGCCAGAAGAAGATTCGCGAGGTTCGAGCAAGCAATCAGCAGCACCAGCACGGCAGCGATTTGCAAAACCCAAAGGCCCGTGCCCGTGTCGCCGGCAAATTGCTTGCGAATGGGAACAACTACTGCGCCAATATTCGTGTTCGTGTCGGGATACTGCAGTTGCAGGCGCTTGGCGATCACATCCACATCACGCTGCGCTCGCTCGCGCGTGATGCCCGGCTTCATCCGCGCCACAACTTCTAGGTTGTGACGGCTGCGCCGGGCGAGATCCTCGGGCGAGAAAGAAGCCGGTTGCCAGAACTCCGCGGCAATGTCAGGAAAGAAAAATCCGCGAGGCATAACACCCACGACCGTCGTTGGCTCATCGTCCATCAAGATGGAACGTCCGAGGACAGCAGGGTCGCCCCCAAACCGCCTCTGCCAAAGGGTATAGCTCAATACAACGACCTTGCGTTTGGCAGCGTCTTCTTCGGTGGTAAAAGGCCGCCCGATCGCGGGCTGAACACCCAGAACATCGAAAAAGTTCGGCGTCACGCGCCGCCCCAGGGCTTGCTCCGGCGCCTGATCGCCGTTGAAGGCGACGTCAGCGTAACGAATCGCCACCACGTCGGTGAAGACCTGGTTTTGCGCCCGCCAGTCCACGTAATCGGCTAACGACAGGTTGTTTTCCGGGAAGCCCACGTAGGACGCGTCTTCCCAGAGCATCACGAGCTGCCCCGGCTCAGCGTACGGTAGCGGCCGGAGCAGCACTCCCTCCACCGCGCTGAAAATGGCCGTGTTGGCGCCGATTCCCAGAGCCAGAGCGGCCAGCGCGATGGCAAAGAAACCGGGGTTGCGCTTGAATTGGCGAAACGCGGAACGGAGGTAGGCGTAGAGGTTCATGCCGTAGAAGACGGTGCCCAGGCGGAAAGGTTCCTCAAATAATGGCAGTAGGTCAGTTTCCGGTGGCGGCGGGCACGCCACATGCTGGCCCCAACTTTGGTTTCTCGACATTTCGATATTGAGGGATTAAGCTCCCTTCAATGTGCCGTTTTCCGACGACCCTAATTCTTTCCTTTGCCCTAATCTACCTGCCTTCTAGTGTTCTACAACCCCAAGCTAAGAACCTTGCCAATCCGAGTAGCTCTCAGAATGGTGTTGTCGTGGTCAAGTTGTTTGCGCCCACATATCCTCCAGCCGCGCGAGCTGCGCGTATCGCAGGCGACGTGGATTTGAATCTTTCGATCCGGCAGGATGGAAGCATCGAGTCGGCGGTGGTGGTCAGTGGCCATCCGTTGCTGGCGGGCGCTGCACTAGACAGCGCACAGCACGCGCAATTTGAGTGCCGGAAGTGCCCCGAGGAAGCCAGTTCATATCGGCTGGTTTATACGTTCCAGATCGAGGGGAATTGCGACTGCCAGCCTGCGGACACTGCATCCAAACCGGGCGCGCTATCCCAGACCTACCCGCAAATAGCAGCGGCTCCAAACCGCGTGACTGTGACCGCCCAGATTTTGTGCACATGTGACCCGGCAAGCGACTTTAGGAAAAGGCGATCCCTGAGATGCTTTTATCTTTGGAGATGTAGCTACTAGCCAGAGTTGCGAACATCCCAACTACTGCCTCAGGACTTGAACGCCTTCAGGCCGTCCAACTTCCGCACGGGTAATCGGAAACTTACGCACTACACAGATTTTGAGTGCGTCCCCAGTGCATTGGAAGAGGCCCGTCAGCATCAACGAAGGCCAACCCAATCCAACAATTACTAGGCTAGTGGGCCAGATCCAGGCAACCTCGTAAATCAGGCATGCAAATTATTTCCGGATTTACCGTCACTACGAAACCCTCCCGGGTGGTACAGGCCATCCTTACTCCGACTGGCACTTTGTGCAGTTACCTTCCGGGATCCTTCCAGCCAGTATTCGCCAGGTATGAGCACTCGTAGAGCTGATGCGTGGCTTCACGCCGTGCCGGCTCGAACTTTGGGAGGAATAAACTGTGGCAACTGCTACTAAGCTGCACGTCGTTTCCCCGCAAGACGCCCGTCAAATCGCAAAGGAAGCCTATGTTTACGGCTACCCGATGGTGGACAGCTACCGCATTCAGTACGCCTACTTCGTGGATCGCAACAACCCCGAATACAAAGCGCCCTGGAACCAGATTCGCAATATCCCTCGCGTCTTCACGCCGGACGACAAGGCCGTGCAAACGCCCAACTCGGACACGCCCTATTCCATGCTCGGCATGGACCTGCGCGCTGAACCACTCGTGCTCACGGTACCCCCAATCGAAAAGGAGCGCTATTTCAGCGTCCAATTCATCGACCTCTACACTTTCAACTTCGACTACATCGGCAGCCGCACCACCGGCAACGAGGGCGGCAGCTTCCTGATCGCCGGACCGAACTGGCAAGGAGACACTCCCCAGGGCGTGGAGAAAGTGATTCGCTCGGAGACTGAGTTGGCTCTCGCCGCATATCGCACGCAGCTTTTCAACCCAGCCGATCTCGATAACGTGAAGAAGATGCAAAGCGGCTACAAAGCGCAGACATTGTCAGCGTTTCTCGGCCAATCTGCCCCGAACGCTGCGCCAGCGATCAATTTCATCAAGCCGCTCACCCCCGAGACGCAAAAGACCTCACCCGAGTTCTTCAACATCCTGAACTTCATCCTGCAATTCTGCCCGACGCATCCGTCAGAGCAGCAACTTATGGCGCGGTTTGCCGGGATTGGCGTCGGAGCAGGGAAGACTTTTGACTCGAGCAAGCTCTCGCCCGAATTGAACAAATCCATTCAGGACGGTATGGCCGATGCCTGGGCCGACTTTGCAGCGTTGAAGAAGCAAGTAGATAAAGGGGAAGTGACCTCCGGCGATGTCTTCGGCACGCGGGAATATCTGAAGAACAACTATCTCTACCGCATGGGCGCCGCAGTCGTGGGTATCTTCGGCAATTCCAAACTGGAAGCGATGTATCCGATGTATGGCGTCGATTCCGGTGGTCAAAAGCTGAACGGTGCCAGCCGTTACAGTTTGCGCTTTGCGCCCGGCCAATTGCCGCCAGTCCATGCCTTCTGGTCGCTTACAATGTATGAAATGCCCGCGAGTCTCCTCGTCGCCAATCCGCTCAACCGCTACCTGCTCAACTCGCCGATGCTGCCGCAGTTCAAGAAGGATGCCGACGGCGGCCTCACGCTATTCATCCAAAACGAGTCCCCTGGCAAGGACAAGGAAGCCAACTGGCTCCCCGCGCCGAAAGGCGCCTTCGCAATGGCGATGCGCCTTTACTGGCCGAAAGACGAAGCGGTGGAAGGCAAGTGGACCGCGCCACCTCTGAAGCGGGAAGCGTAACGCATAAATTCCATCACGGAGCCGTCGAAGCGTTTGGGAAATTCGGATAATCGGACGCTTACGCACTACCCAAATTTTAAGTGCGTCCCCAGTGCATTGGCAGAGGCCGGTCAGCGTCAAGGAAGTCCGGCCCAATCCAACGATTACTTGGCTGACGGTTTGGGGCCGCCGATCTTTTTCTCGATTTTCTTATGGAAGACGGTAACTCCAATCGTCGGCTGTCCGCGGGTTCCTGTGATGGAAATAGGAATCACCGCTCCGGCTCCGTTCTTTTCGAAAAATGGGTCGAGCGCTTTCAGAAAGAAGGATTTCGTCCCCGTGACGGTTTGCGAGAGCTTGGCCTGAAGACGTAGATGCCCGTTGAGATCGATCTCGCCGCCTACGATCTTGTAGGTACCTGCGAGGTCGATGGCCGCGCCCGGAATGCTGAAGGTCAGACTAGAAAAATTTACGATACCTTTTTCCACGTGAAATTTGCCGTGGAGATCGGAGACCGCGCTGCCTGCATCATCGTCTCCGGGCTTGCCTTCGGCGTGACGGCTCAGGGACTCAAGCGCTTTGCGGACTTCCGGATTGGACCACCGCGCGTCATCGATGCCGATCTGCCCGTCGAGGATCATTTTATCCAAGACTTTCTCTTTGCCCGGAGGCAGTAGTAATTTCGCTTTGATCTTTACTGGGCCGCTCAACGTGGGTTTATCGGAATTCATCGCAAGGCTGAGAATGTCTTGAATGCGGGCGTTGGGAGCGCCGATGTCGAGGGCGATCCTGTGCCCTATATGATTTGGCTCGTTGATGACGCTGCCTTCCGCAATGATGAGTGAGCGGATAAGGGTCGCGCGCACAGGATGGAGAAGCGTATCTCCATTGGTGCCGTCAACCGTGGCCGAGTACTCGGTGTGCAGTGGCACCGGCTTGCCAACTTTGTCGAGAGAGAAATCAGGAGTGTCCGTTTCGCCATCCACTTCCAGCTCCGCAAGTTTTCCAGTGAATTTTCCGTTCGAGGACAAGATTCCGGCAATGCCTGGGAAGGGCCCAAGGTCAGCGTCGGTGAATTTGTAAGAGCCGGAGACGGCAGTCCAACCGGGATCGTCGACGTCCCAGGGACCGATCTCGCCGTTCGTGTCGATTTCGCCTTTGGGTTTGGCGTTCGTGAGTGTTCCGTGGAAGTGGAAAGGCTTGTCTATGCTTGCGGAACGTAAGTCGAGGTCATAGATGTCCCATTCGAGCGGCTCCTTCGCGGGTTTTCCCGGATCGGGTCTCCGGGGAAGGGTAATAAGAACTGTGTTTTTGCAGATGACTTCATCGACGATCAGAGAAGTGAGCATGTTGCTCGGTTTTCCGGAGTCGCTTGATTTAGGAGTCTTTTTTTCTCCGCGAGGCGGAATCGTAACGGTCATGTTTTCGATGAGCGCCGTCGAGACATGCCGTGGCAGCCGAAGGATGGCGAGCACACCAAGGTCAAACGAAAATTTATCGATATGAATGATCGGCGGAACGTCCGTGCGATCGTGGAAATAAATCGTCAGGTCTTCGCCAACCACACCTAAGTGCGGGAATCCAGTAACACGGAGAGTCGCGAGTTCAACGCGACTTTGAAAATGGTCGCTGAGCGAGTGAATCACCCACGCGCGGATAGCGTTATCCATGTGCCCCGCGCGCCAGGCGAACATCCCACCGGCCACGAGCAACACCACCAAGAAAGCTCCAAGAACGACCAACCACTTTCGCGAAGCGACCCGAGTGTCCGTCATCTGGTCATTGTCCCAGAGACAATCAGGGCACGCACTCAGGGAAAGACAGTATGAAGTTCATGCCGGGCGCGTAGAGGAAGTATGGTTGCGCAGTGGTGGCTGGCAGCTGCTACGCGAGAGCGGTTATCGAGAGAGAGCTTAATTCGGAGGAAAAAGCTCGGCGTGCACAGGTTTGCCGGTGGAGGCGGCAACGTTGAAAGCGGCGTCCAGAGAAAGAGTGACCGGAGGCAGGCAAATTTCCGTGCTGCAAGCCTGGTAGCGAAGTCTGAACAGGATGTGCTGCGCGCCAAGAGGAGCGCTCGGCAGGGCCGTAACCGGAACGCGGAGAGTGATGGTGTCCTCGTAGACATTCAGCGGCTTCTTGGAAAAAGAAAAGGAATGCAGCGCGCCCTTGGGATAGGTTACTTCACCCAGTTGAAAACCGGTGGGAACATCCGCGCGGAGATCGGTGGCGATAAGATAGTCTTCCGATTTCTCGCGGGCGTTGATATGGAAGCCTGGGCGGATTTTCAGGACCACCGCGAGCTGAAACTTACTGCCGCGGCCCACCGGGTCGAAAGAAGCATAGATTGTGGGCGCAACGACATCCTTCGGCGAAGGAACCTGCTGTGGAGCCGAGGGCAGAGCAGAAATGCCGGCTAGAAGAAGGACACTAGCGAAAATGGCCGCTACGATTTTCATATCTGGACTTGTGTTCCCAACTGCTGGGACACGACGCGATTCATAACTTGAAAAAGATTTTCGCCCGTTTTTTCGAGCACAAAAGCGTTCTTTGCCTCCGACCAGCCCAGCTTGAAAGAAGTGGATAGCGCCGAAATCCAAATCTCGCGGATGGGTGTGTTCGGAGAAATGACGAACTTCACTTCCTCCGGCTCCTCGAAGATCACCTCAAGTTTGCCGCTCTCGCCCTCGACGTCAAAGCCGTGCTCGTCCGCAACGACAAGCAATCGCTTCTTGAGCTCTCCAAACGCCGCGTCCGCTTTTCTCTGAAAATCTTTTTCTTCCAGCATGGTTTAGCGAGTGAGTAGTGAACAGTGAGTAGTGAGTAGCAAAAGCCAGAGCTCTCACCTCGAAAGTTTAGCACGGAGCGCGAAAATCATTTTACTGATCCCTTCAGCAGTCTGCATTGACGTTTCGATGTCATTCCATTGCATGAGGCCAAGCCTTACAGCGATTAAGAGGTGAGTTTCAAGCTCCTTGACCGAACCGTTGGCGATGAGCAAGAACCTAACGAACTCCTTCGCGTGCCACCGCCCGAATCCCTCCGCAATGTTGGCCGGGATAGAGCCGACCGCGCGACGCAGTTGCGAAGTTAAGCCATATTGCTCGTTGAGCGGCAGTTTAATGACGGTTTTATAGACCATCGTCACTAAGTCCATCGATTTCTGCCACACCAGGAGGTCCCGGTAACTTTCGATCTTCTTTTTAGTTGGAACCGGAGGCAAGGTGTTCGCCCTCTGCGAGAGGAACTCTACACCACTTGCCGAGTACTAATCACCACTATTAATTTCTGGTTCTACTCACTACTCACTGCTCCCTACTCACTCTCTTCTCAGAGCTGAGACTCGACGGCTTTGCTCATTTCGTCGGGACTGATCATGCCTGTGACACGTTTGATTTGTTTTCCATCGCGGGAGATGAGGACGCTGGTGGGATAGCCAAAGAGACCGCCGAATTTGTCGGCAGCTTCGTCGTTGCCGATCAGGATTTTGTAGCTCATGGGTAGCTTTTGGCCGTTTACGTCGAAACGCTCTTTGGCGACATAGGGAGCTACGACGCTTTTGCCTTCTTCGTCCAGGGCGATCCCTAGGATGACGAACCCCTTCGGCCCGTACTTTTCCTGCATTTCGATGAGCCACGGAATCTCTACTTGGCAAGGTTCGCACCAGGTGGCCCAGAAATTCACCAAAACAACTTTGCCTTTATATTCGCTCAAGGAAACATCTTTTCCGTCGAGGTCTTTAAGCGTTAGCTCAGGCTCGGGCAAACCGGTCTTGGCATCGTCGGGGTTCGGATTATCGGTCTTCAGCACGGTTTCGCCCGGAACCGTCGTCTTTGCCTTAACGCGCGTTGCCTTGTCGGCAAAGTAAGTGCCGATGACTAAGGCAAGGACTGTAACAACCACCAAAATCGTTTTCTTCATTTCATTCCTCAAATTCAATTATACATAAACACGGATTTTTCTTGGTTGTGGCGCAAGAAGTGCAGTCTATCTATTTCACGCCCGTCAGAGCTTTCTCCAGCCACAAAACGGCGTCGTTTAAGAAGCTGAGCTTGCCCGCGAGCCAAGTCAGCTTGTTCACGAAGACCAGCCCCCCCACGAAAAGCAGCAGTGCGCCGCTAAGCACTTCGACGGCGTGGAGATACTTTCGGAAGCGCTGATAAAACTTGAGAAATTGTCCAATACCGAGCGCTGTCAGCAGAAAGGGCACGGCTAAGCCCGCGGAGTAAACCGCAAGAAGCAGAATCCCCCGCGCAATCGTATCGCTGGCGGCGGCGAGTGCAAGCACTGTGGCAAGAATCGGCCCGATGCACGGCGTCCAGCCAAACGCGAACGCGAAGCCGAGAAAAAAACCGCTGAAGAGTCCAGGCTTCGTGCTGGTGTTGCGCAAGTGTACGTCTCGATTGAGCCACTTTGCGAGTGCCGGCCCAAAAAAGCCGATGAGCGAGAGCGAAAAAAAGTGAACCCAGCCCAGGCCGAAGAAGAGAGGGCCGCGATGAACAATCGCCGCAATGCCCAGAATGACGAGCACCGAGCCGATGACAATTCCGCTGCGAAACGTGAGCTTCACCAGCAGGCCAACCAGGTGCAAACCAAAGAGCAATATCAGAGCGCCGGCAATCGGTGCGAGCATTGCACGATTCTTCAAAAGAAAAGTGCCGACAGCACTCGCCGAAGCACCGAACGAAATGAACACAACGGAGAAGCCGACGACGAAGGAAAGCGCGGAAGCGAAAAGGCCGCCGCGCGGCTGCTGGCCCTGCCGCAATTGCTCCATACCGATGCCGGAGAGCATCGATATGTAGCCGGGAACGAGTGGAAGCACGCAAGGCGAAAGAAAAGAAACCAGCCCGGCGATAAACGCTGCTGCGAGAGAAACGTCGGTCATATTATTTCTGAACCCTAGCTAGCTGGCTCTAATTTCCGATCTTAGATTAAGTCACTGCCTTCTGACCGGACAGAAGGCGCAGTTATTCCAGTTTCACTGGCTGATTCTGTTTATTGCTAGAACTCCCTAATTCTCCCACAAAGACGGGAAAAGCGCGCCACGCGTTAGCGCGAGGACAGCCTGCGGCAACCCTGTTAGACGCGGCTAAGCCGCAATGGGTACTTACGGCAGGGAACTGGCGACAGATGAAGGGTTTGGCTGACGCGGGGTGTCGTTCAGGTTTGCGAGAAGCCTTGTAAGTAACTGACGCTTAAGGTGTTGCTCGGTGCCTGATTGGCAGCGCGGTTGCCATCTGACCACCCGGGCGCTTTTTGAGCGCCCGGCAGGCTGGAGCAGGTGGCTATGCAGTGGACGCCGAACAAAGTGACAGCGTTGCGCGTGGCGGTGGGGTTTGCGGCGGTGAGCTTGTTTGGGCGCGGGCCGTGGGCGAATCTCGCGGCGGTTGCGCTCACGGTGGCGACGATTGCGTTGGATGCGCTCGATGGGCACATTGCGCGGCGGAAGAATCTCGCGACGCCGGTTGGCGCTCAACTCGACATTCTCGGCGACCGAATGATCGAAAATGTGTACTTCACGTATTTTGCCGTGGTGGGGATGGTGTCGCTGTGGCTGCCGGTTTTCTTTTTTGCGCGAGGAGCGGCGACGGATTTTCTGCGCAGTTTGGCGCTCCGCGCGGGGCATTCCGGCTGGGGTGCGAACGCGATGCTGCAGACGTGGTGGGGACGCGCGCTGGTGGCGTCGCGCTGGAGCCGTGGTTTGTATGCGGCGATGAAGTGCCTGTGCTTTTGCTACCTCGGACTGGAGCTGGCATTGACGCGCGGGCCGGTTGCGCTGCTCGGCGGAATGACCGCGGATGTGCACGGGATGGTGCGTGTCGGCGCCCACGTGTTGACGTGGATGACGGCGGCGTTTTGCTTGTTACGTGGATTGCCGGTGTTGGCGGAGGGATGGCGGTTCGTCTCGGGAGTCGGGCAGGTTCGCCGCGTGAAGCGAATCGCGCAGGGGGCGATGTAATGGAGCGGAGGGAAGTAGAGAAGGTACTGGAAGCAGAGGATGTGGAAGAAAAGAACGCCGGCGTCGCGGCGTTTTTCGATTTGGATGGAACGCTGATGCGCTTTCCGTCCTTGGAGAAGAGATTTTTATCGATGCTGCGATATCGGAAGTTGATTGGGGTTCGGAATTATGTTTTGTGGATTGCTGAGGCGGTGCGGCTGGTGCCTCGCGGGATCAATCAGGTCATGCACGCGAACAAGATGCATTTGCGTGGCGTTTCTGTTGGCGAGAAAGATTTATTGAAAGCGCAGTCGTATTATCCGGAGGCGATCGAGCGTGTGGCATGGCATGTGGAACGCGGGCATTTGATTGCGATTGTGAGCGGCACGCTGGAGTTCTTGGCGGAGCGAGCGGCGCGCGTCCTTGAAGCGGAGCTTGGCGCGAGGGGTTTGGCTTGCACGATTCGGATTTGCTCTATGCGGCTGGAAGAGGAAAACGATAGATGGACGGGACGCGTTGTTGGTGAAGCAATGTTTGGCGAGGAGAAAGCGCGGGCCATTCGGCGGATTGCAGCGGCGGAAGATTTGGATTTGCAGAGGTGCTTCGCGTATGGAGACAGCGCTAGTGACAAGTGGATGCTCGATGCGGTGGGAAAACCGGCGGCTGTGAATCCATCGAATGATCTGGGGCGCATCGCGCGCAGGAATGACTGGACGATTTTGTCGTGGGGTAAGGAAAAAACATTTATGCAGAGGGCAAGCAGAGCTGAGGAGAGCGACCGCGAGTTGGAGGCAGTTCGGGCGAAGGCAGGATTCCGGGCATGAAAGACGCACAGAGAGACGAATACAAAGGTAGCGAGTACGCGATCGCGTGGCGCGACGCGGCGCTTGAGAGGGGCGAGAGCGCCGCGGCTGTGGAATTGGCGACGCAGAGTCTTGGCGCGCTCTTGGGGCGCGAGTTGGCGGCGGCGTGGTCGGCTTGCGGGACGTTTGAGTTTGTCGCGTTGGGATACTTGGGAGTTTCCAGTGCGTTGATCGTTTTGTTTGCGGAGAATTTGGCGCATCCGGTGCGGTTGATTGGGATGCAGGCGCTGGTGGCGGCGGTAATTCTTTTTTTGTGTGGAACAGAGGCGCGCGTTTCCGGGCGTGAACGGAGCGGCAACGTCGAAGGCGGTGGGGTGGAGGGGAGCGGCTATCTTACTTTGGCGCAGGGAAGAAAGAGGACAGACAAGAGTGTCTGTCCTACTCTCACGCAGAAATTTTGGCATTTTTGGCGGCACTGGTATCCGCATCTTTTCTTTTTGTTTTGCTTTGAGGAGCTGGGGCTGTTGGTGCATTTGGTTCAGCCGGGGTGGCAGGATGCGAAATTAATTGCGTTCGATCATTGGCTGACTGGAGTGCACCCTACTGTTTGGCTCGAGCAGTTTGCGACGCCGGCGCGAAACGACTTCATGCAGTTTGTTTATTTAACTTACTTTACGTATTTGCTGGTGGTCGGCGGCATTTTGTATTACCGGAGGGATTGGCGCGGGTACTGGTCGGTGATGACGTATTCTGCCGTGGGCTACGCGATTGGATATGTGATCGCGATTTTTTTTCCGATCGAGAGCCCGTGGTTTTCGATGGCTGGGGCATGGCATGGACCGTTGCAGGGCGGCGCGGCGACCTCCCTGATTAATTTCATCGAGCACTACGGGCGCGTCAGGGGAGCCGCGTTTCCGTCGGAGCATGTGGCGGGGGCGGTGGCAGCGACTTGGGGAGCATGGCGGCACCGGAGATGGCTGTCCTGGGTGATGCTACCGCTGGTGGCGTGCATGTGCGTGTCGACGATTTGGGGCCGCTATCATTATGTAGCGGACATTTTCGGTGGGATCATAACCGGGACGCTTGGTTATGTGATTGGCGGCTGGCTCTTGAGATCACGAGATGCCGTGAGGGCCAGTTAGCGCTGCGCAATGGCTGATTCTGGAGTGGAAGGCTCGCATCAAGCCTCTTCCAGATTTGTTTCAGGCAGATTTGTTTCAGGCGTTTGTCACACTTAGTACGTTGCCATCGGGATCCTTGAACCAAGCCACCTGCACGGTGCCTCCGGGGAGAGTCAAGATGCCGAGTTCATCTTGATGGAACTGCGGGTAGATGTTGAAGGTGACACCCTTTTGTCGCAGGGCTTTTACAGCGGCAGGAACATCCTCGACACGGAATCCCAGGATGGTATGTTCGTGCGGAGTGAAATCGGGCACGGCGGAGACGCGGAGAGTAACTCCGCCTGTGTTGAAGACGGAGGCGAAGTTGTCTTCAAAGGCCAACGGCAAACCAAGGATGTCGCGATAGAACTTCGTGGTGAGCGCGCGGTCTCTCGCGCAGATGATGATTGCCGGCTTCGCAGCTTCCAAAATGCCCATGAGGTGCTTCCTTTCTTTTAGTCTATCCAGCGGCCTACTGCTCGAATGGTTTCGGTTGTGGCGCGGGCTCGAAACGAGCTTCCGGGATGAGCCCGGTTTGGTCTGTCCGTATCCGCATGGTCCGTACCTTGTACGCGCGGGCCCCCCCTCCCTTTTTTTGTAAGTGCAGATTCTAAAGGGTTTTAAGTCCTGTGTTTCGGAAGTGCGGATTCTAAAGGAGTTGCGAGCGTGTTTTCGGAAGTGCAGATTCTAATGGACTTAGCATTTTATCTGACTCGTTAGGAATAAGTGCTTACGGACGATATCTTCCGAGACTGCGGAGACCTTGGCGCTCCCGGCGTTCCCGTAGGAATTGAGCTGCCGGGAACAGAAGCCCGCAAAAAAGAAAAGAGCGGCAGACTGGCTGCCGCTCTTTTCAGGTTATGAATTTCCCTTGGAGCAATGATAGCAAACCAGGCTGGCGGAGTCAATCGAATTTAGTGGGTGGTAGTGGGTCTGTTTCCGATTAGGCGACCACACGTTCAAGTGGAATTTAATAAGCAGCCCATTCCTTTCGAGAGGCGAGCTTCCCCAACCACGCATTACTCGTAGCGCAAGGCCACCATGGGATCAACCTTCATTGCCCGCCGGGCGGGAATGTAGCAGGCCGCTAGAGCCACGACGATCAGCATGATTGCGACGCTGATAATCGTCGCGGGATCCGTTGCCTTTATGCCGAAAAGCATGCTGGCTATGAAGCGCGTGACACCTACAGCGGCGGCGATGCCGATGGCTGCGCCGATGAGCGAGAGCAAAATCCCCTGCCCGATGACGAGGCGAGAGAGATCGCGATGGTGCGCCCCGAGGGCCACGCGAATGCCGAGTTCGCGAGTGCGGCGCCCGACTTCGTAGGACAGCAGACCGTAAAGGCCAATACAGGCAAGCACCAACGCGAGTGCGGCGAAGAAACTGGAGAGCCGGGACATTAGGTGCTCGTGAAAGAGAATTTGGTCGATCTGTTCAGTCTGCGTACGCACGTCGGTGAGCGGCAAATTGTTGCCGGCCTGCGAAACAATTTCGCGGACGTTTTTCACCAGCGCAGTGGGATTCGCAGCGATGCGCAATTCGAAATGCGCGCTGTTGCTTACAAGCGGCAAAAATATGATGGGCGCGGTTTTCCTACGCAATTGGGCGTACTTGGTATCGCCCACGACACCGACGATAGTGTAGCCAGGGCCGGGACTTCGAACCTCGTCGCGCTCGACGTCGCCCATGTGCAAACCGACGGGATTCTTATTCGCGAGATATTTCCGCGCGAAGGACTCGTTGATGATGAGGGGCACAGGTGCGGAATGATAATAGGCCTCATCGAGCGCCGTGGGCAAAGCAGATGTGGGTGTCGAGGGCGATGCAGGACTTGTTTTTGCCGCGGCTGCGTCGCGGGCTTTCTCTGCGGCGTTGGCCGCAGCGGCAATAGCAAAGTCGGCTGAGGTGAAGCTGCGGCCTGCGAGAATCGGAATGCGCATGGTGGCGAAGAAATCCAATCCAACAGGAAGCTCGCCCGTATTCGCGTTCTGCTTCGGCGGCGCGCTGTCGACGTGTACGTCGCCGGCGGACCATCCGCCGCTCAGAAACGCTTCTTCGGAGTAGCTAACGGAAACCACGCCGGGCAGCGCGGCGAAACGCTGCCGCAGATTGGCGTAAAGCTGCTGCGTTTGCTGGTCGGTGTAACCGGCGAGATGCGGATCAATGCCGAAGAGCAAGATATTCTGCGCGTCGAAGCCGGGATTGATGCTGTGAAGATTGCGCAAGGTACGGACTAGGAGTCCCGCACCGACGAGGACGACCATAGAGAGCGCGACTTGCGCGACGACGAGCGCATCGCCGAGACGAAACCGGCGGCCGCTGTGCGCCGCGGCACCGGGGAGCAAAGAGGCGCTTTCTTTTAGGGATGGCGTCAAATCGACGCGCGAGCCGCGCAGCGAGGGCGCCAGGCCGAAAAGAATTCCGGTAAGGAAGGTGATGGCGAGCGTGAAGAGGAGTACACGCCAGTCCGGTGCGACAGCGAATGGAAACGGCTGGCCGGATCCGTTAGAAAGCAAAGTGGCGATCGCGTCGACGCCCCAGACAGCTACGAGCACGCCGAGCGCTCCTCCGGCGCAGGCCAGCAAAATGCTTTCCGTGAGAAGCTGGCGGACGATCCGCGCTCGGCCGGCTCCGAGCGCAAGCCGAACGGCCATCTCTTTTTGGCGCGAGGCAGAGCGAGCCAGCGTGAGTCCGGCAACGTTGGCGCAGGCGATCAGCAAAATGAAAGCGACGATGACCATGGTGACGTAAAGGGCTGGAGCAATCTGGCTGGTCTCTCCGTCAAGGCCCGATCGCACAGGACGAAGAATGACGGCGGGGGCGTCTTCGGATTTGAAGAGCGGCGCCGCGCCGTGAAGCGTTTCGCTGCCGAAAATTGTAGTGGCGGCGGCCTGTGCTTGGCCGGAGGAGACGCCGGGCTTGAGACGCCCGAGTATAACGACCCACCAGTCGGTGGGGTCGGAAAGACGATCCTCGTTACCCCACCACTCGCCGCGGACGCTATCAGAGACAGAGAACGGCATGAAAAAATCCAGCGGCTTGCCGGGCGTGAGACTGGTGAAGTGCGGATCGGCGACGCCGACAATCGTGACGGTGGTGCTATCGAGTCGGACGGTCCGGCCGAGGACGGACGGAGCGCCTCCGAAGGCGCGGACCCAATAAGCGTAATTCAAAACGATGGCGGGCGGAGCGGACGGTGAATCATCGGAGGGAGTGAGCGGGCGGCCGATAAAAGTGCTGACGCCCAGAGTGGAGAAGAAATCCCCGGAAACGTACAGGCCGCGGACGATGCTAGCGGCGCCGTTGCCGCTAAGGTCGACCTCAAGCGGACCGGCGAACGCGGCCATGCCGGAAAAAGCGCCAGCTTGCGCGCGAACGGTTTTGTAAAACGGTATGGAGAAGGCGCAATCGCCGATGCCAGTTTGATCCGCGCAGTCGCCATAGCTGCTATGGCCCTGGAGTTTCGGGTTTGCACGGGCGGTCCAGTTGAAGACAACGAGTTGTTGCGGATCTTTCACCGGTATGAAGCGCAAGAGCACGGCGTCGATGAAGCTGAAGATGGCGGTGTTGGCGCCGACGCCGAGTGCGAGGGTGAGGACGGCGACGGAGGTGAAGCCGGGCTACTTGCGCAGCGTGCGGAGGGCGAAGCGAAAATCCTGCCAGCAGGTCTCCACGAAGAATTCCCAGCCGCCAGAGCGCACGACTTCCTTCGTAATTTCGAGACTGCCTCGCTCCAAGCGCACCGCGCGAAGGGCATCCTTTGGGCTCATCCCCTGCTTCATCTTTTCTTCGGCAGCCATCTCCAGGAAGCCGTTGAGCTCTTCGTTGAGTTCTTTACTGACCTGCTCCTTTCGGAACAGTGATCGCAGCCCGCCCGCGATGCTTCGCAGAATGGACATGAAGCCTCCCTACGTCGTCTCCAAGATTCTGGCTATGGCCGCCACTTGCCTTCCCCATTCTCGCGTTTCACTGTTGAGCCTCTTTTGCCCTTGTGCTGTTAAGGCGTAGTACCTTGCTCGCCTGCTATTCTCCGTGGCCTTCCATTCGCCGCGGATCAGGCCATCCCGTTGCAGCCGCTGTATGGCTACAAACAGCGAGCCTGCATTGAGGCGGAAAACACCTTGGCTCATCTGTTCGAGCCGCACGGCGATTCCATATCCGTGCATGGGTTCGAGCGCCAGCGTTTTCAGAATGAGCATATCGAGAGTGCCTTGCACGAGGTCACTTGGCTTGTCCGTCACGATTCCCCCTGAGCGTCAGGAGGAAGAATACGCTTCTCCTACTGATTGTCAAGAGGAGAACCGTGGAACAGCAGACCTATTGAATGCCCCGCCGTTACCGGAAACTGACCCACTCCCAGTGGCTGTGCCGTTAGCACGTGATATGACCTCTTTTCAGAAGCGGCTTGATGTAAACCGCAGTCCGGGAGGTTGCCGGAATGGAGTACACCGGGGCCGAGGGGGAAAGGGCTGAAACGGGACGGGGTCTGAGGTAGACTCTAGCGCTCTCGGAGGGCGCGGATGGGTACTCAGGTCCCGGTCGGACAAGTTCGTGAAGAACTCCACCTCGAAACGACTGTGGCGCAATGGAGCGTTGCGCGCCGCGTTGCGTTTCGGTTCTGCTTTGTGTACTTGGGACTGTACTGCCTGGGCACGCAGATTTTCGCTGGGTTATTTCTCATTCCCATAGTGGAAATTGCAGACCCGGCCTCGCTCTGGCCGATGCGACAGATTACCTTTTGGACGGCCGCGCATGTTTTCCGTGCCAAGCTTCCCTTGATTTACAAGGACAGCGGCAGCGGTGACAAAACTTTCGACTGGGTGTTCTGCTTCTGCCTGCTGGTCATTGCCGCGCTGGCAACTGGTATCTGGTCGGCTCTGGACCGCAGACGCGAAAACTACGCCACGCTCTACAAATGGTTCCGGCTCATCATTCGCTTTGCTCTGGCTTCAGAAATGATTCTTTACGGCATGGATAAAGTCATTCCGCTGCAGATGCCCTTTCCGTATCTCACCAGGTTGCTTGAGCCATTCCACGACTTCTCTCCGATGGGAGTGCTCTGGTCTTCGATCGGCGCTTCACGAGGGTATGAAATTTTTGCGGGAAGCGCGGAGATGCTGGGCGGAATCCTGCTCATCTTTCCGCGGACGGCGCTGCTTGGCGCGCTTGTTTCACTGGCAGACCTGACGCAGGTCTTCATGCTCAATATGACTTACGACGTCCCTGTGAAACTTTTCTCGTTCCACCTGCTGCTGATGGCGGTGTTCCTGCTCGCGCCAGAGTTCGAGCGAATGACAGATTTCTTTTTTCGCAATCGCACGGTGGGGCCTTCGACGCAAGGAGAGCTTTTCCGCACGCGGCGCGCAAACCGGATCGCGCTGGCCGCGCAGATCATTTTTGGAATTTGGCTTGTAGGAGCTAATGCCTACATAGGTTGGGACGGCTGGCACACTTACGGAGGGGGACGCCCGAAGTCGCCGTTGTACGGAATCTGGAATGTGGCCGAGCTTTCCATTGACGGACAGCTCCGGTCGCCGCTGCTTGGTGATTACGACCGCTGGCAGCGCGCCGTTTTTGACTTCACGGACAGTATGGCTTTTCAGCGCATGGACGGTTCGTTTGCGCGCTACGGCGCGGCGATCAGCAGCAATGACAAAACGATTGCGCTTACGAAGGGTAGCGACAAGAGCTGGAAGGCCAACTTCACGTTTCAGCGCGTGGGAGAAAATGAGTTGATCCTCGATGGGAACATGGATAGCCACAAGATGCACATGCAGCTCGAACTCGTGGACCTCAACAAGTTCTTGCTTGTCAGCCGCGGATTTCACTGGATTCAGGAAAATCCCTTCAACCGATGATGCAGGAGATACCTTCTGGGAGTTGGCTTCGCTGTGATCCACCATGAGCCTTAAAGCGTGCGTGATTGGAGCTGGTCCGAATGGACTGGCAGCAGCCATCGTTTTGGCACAGGCGGGGCTGCAGGTGGACGTGCTAGAGGCGGAGTCGACGGCGGGCGGGGCGGTACGGACGCTCGAGTTAACGCTGCCGGGATTTCGGCATGACTTCGGAGCGGGTGTCTATCCGCTGGGAGTAGGGTCGCCGTTTTTTTCGTCGCTGCCGCTGGCCGACCACGGCTTGGAGTGGATTCACTCGCCCGCGCCTGTGGCACACCCTCTCGACGACGGCACGGCAGTGATATTGGAACGCGACTTGGGCGCGGCGAGAGAGTCGCTTGGGATTGACGGAGCGGCGTGGGACAAACTCATGCGTCCGTTTGTGGAGCGCTGGACGGAATTTGCTCCGGAGGTGCTGTGTCCGGTTTCGCTTTTCCCCAGACATCCCTTGTTGATGGCGCGCTTCGGAATGGTCGCGTTCCAGTCGGCCGAAGGTGTCGCAGGGCGGTTTCGCAGCGAACGAACCCGGGCGCTCTTCGCGGGATTGGCGGCGCACTCGTTCTTGAGCATGGACGAACCGTTGAGTGGGGCGTTCGGGATGCTGATGGCCGTGCCGGCACACGCCGTTGGATGGCCGATTCCTCGCGGAGGAGCGCAGTCGTTGACGGAGGCACTGTGCGGGATTCTCTCAACATTTGGAAGTAAGGTGAGCACTTCTTCACCGGTCGAGAGTTTGGCGGCGCTGGAGAACTACGGTCTGCTTCTGTGTGACTTGACTCCGCGGAAGCTGGCCAAGATTGGAGGGAATAGATTTTCTGAAAATTACAAACGGCGATTGGGGAGATACCGTTACGGCGCCGGAGTTTTCAAGGTGGACTATGCGCTGAACGGGCCGATTCCGTGGAGAGCTTCGGAATGTTTGCGAGCGGCGACGGTGCATCTGGGCGGGAGCTTTGAGGAGATTGCCGAGTCGGAAAAGGCGGTGCGAAGCGGAAATCACGCAGAGCATCCGTTCGTTTTGCTGGCGCAGCCTAGTCTTTTCGATAGCTTGCGCGCTCCAGCAGGCAAGCATACCGCTTGGGCTTATTGCCATGTGCCGAATGGATCGAAGGAAAACATGCTGGAGAAGTTGGAGAATCAGATTGAGCGATTCGCTCCGGGATTTCGCGAGTGTGTGATGGCACGACGCGTTTTTTCTCCGGAGGGGCTTGAGGAGATGGACGCGAACCTTGTCGGAGGGGATATCGCGGGCGGGGCGTTGGATATGCGTCAGTTTTTGTTTCGGCCGACTTGGCGGCGGTATGGCACGTCGGCTCGGGATATTTATGTTTGTTCGGCATCGACACCCCCGGGTGGGGGAGTGCATGGGATGTGTGGGTATCATGCGGCGAAGAGGGCGTTGGCGAGATGGGGATGACGGAGTGGCGTGAGAGCAGAAAGAAAGAGGGCACGATGTATCGTGCCCCTACAGGATGGGGCGGCGGGTTTGCGGATGCGTGCGCTCGAACGCATGCGCGATTTGCAGGAGGAGATGTTCATCGGCGACGGCGCCGATGAATTGGAGGCCGACGGGAAGGCCTGCTGCCGTGAAACCGCAGGGGACGGATATGGCGGGAACGCCGGCGAGATTGGCAGGGCGATTGGGGCGTAGGAGCAGGGCGCGTGTGGAATGATCTTTGTCGCCGAGACGGATGGTTTCCTGACCGATGAGAGGGGCTGTGATGGGCGTTGTTGGGACGACCAGGGCGTCGATTTTCGCATCTTCCAGGGCCAGATGGAATTGCTGGATGAATTTTTCGCGGAGTTCGAGCGCGGACAGATAGGTTGCTGCGCTTACCTTCGTTCCCATCTCGAGGCGCGAACGGACGTCGTCGCCGTAATCGGCGGCGCGAGTGGGAAACCACCCGGCTTGCTGATGGTAATGGGTAGCTTCGGGCCAGGCGATTTGGTTTCCGGCGTCTTCGGTTTCGTTTAGTAGCGGCAGAGAGATTTCCTTCAGTCGCGCGCCTTGCTTTTTCAGGATGCGGATCGCTTCGTCAAAAATGTAGTAGATATCCAGGGAAACCACGTCGAGAAAAAATTCCTTGGGAATGCCAAGCGTAAACTTGCGGGGCTTGGCCGGAGAATTTTTGAGAGAGCGGAGGGTGGGTTCCCCTTTCACGCGCTGGAGAATGGGTTCGAGAAGAAGAACTGCGTCGCGGACGGTGCGAGCGAGCGGTCCGACGCAATCGAGGCGCGGGGAAAGCGGGATGACGCCTTCGACGCTGATGCGGCCAAGAGTTGGCTTGAGGCCGACAACGCCGCAAAGAGCGGCAGGGATACGGATCGAGCCGCCCGTGTCGGTGCCGATGCTGCCATAGCAGAGGCCCGCGGCGACGGCTGCCGCAGAGCCACCACTGGAGCCACCCGGAATACGCGAGATATCCCAGGGATTATGGACGGGGCCGTAGTGCGGGTTGTTGCTGGTCACGCCGTAGGCGAACTCGTGCATGTTCGTCTTGCCGAGAATAACTGCTCCCGCTTTTTTGAGCTGCGTGACAACAGCGGCGTCGTGTTGCGGAATTAATTTCCCCAAAATCCTTGAGCCAGCTGTAGTTCGAGTATCTTCCGTAGAAATGTTGTCTTTCAGCGAGATGGGAACGCCGTGAAGCGGGCCGCGATCGCGGTTTGCTTTGCGGCTAAGGAGTTCGGCTTCCGCTTTTTTGGCTTGGGCGAGGGCGAGATCGGAGACGACGGTGATGTAGGAATTCAGCTTGAGGTCGAGTTTTACGATGCGGGCGAGGATAAGTCTGGTGAGCTCGACGGGGGAGAGTCTGCGCTTGCGGAAGAGGCGGGCGATTTCTTCGATGGAGGCGAAGGCCAGGTCGTTGTCGGTCGTGGGGGGCACGGTGGGTTTGAAAAGGAAAGAAAGAATTTAACACAGAGGTCACAGAGAGCACAGAGGACACGGAGAAGAGGAGCAACATCGTGGCTAGTTAACGGAATAAGGAAGAAGAGTTAGAAGATGTTTTCTTGGCGACGCAGATTACCGAAGGAGCCGATGTTGGCGATGATGAAGGTCGCGGTGAAGCGATTTTCGGTGCGGACTTGGCCGAGGTTGATGCGGCGGTATTCGAGAGCGAGACCGCAGCAGCTTCCGTTGTAGCTGACCTGCACGAGCTGGCTTTGCAGGATCTGGTTGGTGAAATCGTAGCTGATACCCGTGGTGAAATTGAAGCCTTTGCGCGTCAAGTTTCCGTAGCCCATTAGGGCGCGAATCTGGTTGGAGAGCGGCTGCTGAAAGGCCACAAAATTCGGCGGAGGAATGAGAGGGAGATCGGCGGCGACAGGATTGTCGTTTAAGCGGAAATAGGCGAGGGTAGCGAAAAATTCACTATAAGGCTTCACCTTCAGAAGCGTGCCAACGGTGACGAGCCGATCAATTTGAGTATCGTATTGAAGGATTTGCTCAACGTCATACTTGCCGCCGGGCATGATCTTGAAATCGCTGATGATAGGAGACCAATTGCGCTGACCGAAGGCGAAGGCGAAGGGCGAGATAGCGCTGAGAGTTTCGAAGACGTTGCGCTGGCCGTCGAGGATGGCGCCTCCGAAGGTGGGATCGAAATAGTGATCCTGGAGGATGCTCCAGGTGAGGAGTTCCTGGGGCTGACCGTCGCCGGTTTTGACGAAGAGGCGCTGGGTGATGCCGACCTCGACCTGATTGGTGTCGGAAAGGGTGGCGTCGGAGTCGAAGCGGATAAAGTCCGCGAAATTGTTGACGCCGCCAACGTAGTGGTAGGTGATGGTGGGCTCGATGGTGTGCTTGTAGCGTTTGTGGGGTTTGCTTTTGTCGAGCGGGGAACGGTCGAAAAAGCGTTCGAGTGTGGGGAGACGCAGGTCAACAGTGAGTTCGCCGGTATTACGCGTTATGGATTGGCCGCTCAATTGCGCCGTTGAAGTGTAGGAATCGCCGTAGTAGCTGGTGCGAAAGGTGGCAGAGGTGGTGACGCCAAGCCAGGAACCGAAATGCAGGGGAACGGTGACCGTGGGGGCGAATTCGAGGCGGGGCACGAACGGTGGAGTGTCGATGGGAGTGTCATCTTGGCGGTGCAGGGCGTCGGCAAAGGCGTCGAAGGAAAAATAGATGGGGAGATTCTCCCAGGGAGCTTGCTCGACGGAGCCGAAGCGGACTTCCGGGGCGTCGCGCAGAGAAACACTGATGGCCGGAGTGGTCACGCCCGTTGTGGTGTTTGTGATCGGAATGCTGAGAAAGGTTTTGTCGGCCAGGGCGGCGAAATTCAAGCTGAAACCGCGGAAATTGTTGGTGAGGAAAGTAGCGCTGGGAACTTCAGATGTGATGGCATCGCCATAGCTATCGGCAAAGGCCAGCCGGAATGTCAGCGAAGAGAGTTCGTTAAGGTCGCTGACGAAGCGCCAGCCGTTGGGAAGGAGAGACTGAACTTCGAGTTGCATCTGGTGGCCGCCCTGTTTTTCGAGGACGGTGGTGTCGTTGGGGCCGGGCTCATAAATGCCGCGGTCGATCACGCCGTAGTAAGTGTATTTAATCGAAGTGTTCTCGAAAGGACGGGCGCGGAATTCGCCGCGCTCGGCGGAGCCGCGTTTGGTGAGCAGTTCGGCCCCCGCCGTAAGATCGAACCAAGGCCGGGGCGCCAAATATAGGGCATCCCCTAGAACAAAGCCCTTGCTGTTGCTCTGAGCAATCACGGGAAGCAAAATTCCGGACTGACGAATCTTCTCTCCGGCTGGTGCCGTAGCATAAGGCAGCCAGATGAGAGGCACGCGGTAGAGCCGGAAGTTGGAGCTGACGAGGGCGACTGTTTTATTGAGACGAATGCGGGCGTGCGGGGCGTAGAACTGCCAGGTGGGGTGTTGAGGATCGCAAATCGTAATCCAACCGTTGTTGATGAGGTAGATGTCATTGGCTAGGCGTTCGACCAGTGGAGCCTGGAAATAGATAGGATTCTGAGAAATCAGAATCAAGGGATTGGCGCGGCGCTCGATTTTGACGGTGCCGTGAACGTTGGTGAAGGTGCCGTGGCCGGTGCTTACGTTGTAATGGGCTTCATCGGCTTCGAGGTGTTCATTGTTGTAATCATAGCGGACATGGCCGCGGGCGAAGGATTCGGAAGTTTTTTCGTTGTATTCGACGTGATCGGCCTGGAGGCGCCCGTCTCCGTAATGAATATCCACGTCATCGTCAGCAATAAAGAGGTCGCCGCGTTTTTGTTGCGGGCCGCGGGACCAGATTTCGACATTGCCGGCTTTGGCGGAATGCAAGGGGGCCTGCTGCGCGGAAGACACGGGCAAGGTTGGGGAGTAGAGGAAATAGAGTAGCGTCGCGAGGAAGAGAGAGAAGCGGGGCGCGGACGTAATCCGGGCATGAGAGCGACCATTCACGCGGAACATTTGTGCGATGAAAACAGTTGGATAGCCTAGCATGCGGCTGGGGGGATGTGTAGCTGAGCTCAAAGGGAGCGCCGACGGCGAAGCGCGCAAGAGCGTTTCGGCGTGGAAGGCGGTGAAACGAAACGCGGTGACGGTGTCGCGCGTCTGTCTGAGCACGGGTCTGTTTGCCATTCCAGAAACAATTGATGCACGCCGCGGCATTGGGGAGGTATGATGCCCGGCCTTGATTACTAGGGGGGATAGTATGCGTCGTACTTCGCCTGCATTGTCCGCATTGAGGATTATTTTGGCGCCAAGTATATTCTGCCTTGCGCTGGCGCTCGCTTTGCCCGATGGATCGGCGGGCCAGTCCAATGTGACTGACAAGCTGAAAAATTTGGAGTTTCGAGAGATTGGGCCGGCCGTGATGGGCGGGCGCATCGACGATTTTGGCGTCGTGGAGAGCAATCCAAACATTGTGTATGTGGGAACGGCATCGGGCGGGATATGGAAGACGACGAATAACGGGACGACGTGGGAGCCCGTGTTTGACAAGGAAGGTGTGTCGACGATCGGCGATATTGCGATTGCTCCTTCTGATCCAGCGGTGGTGTGGGTGGGCTCGGGAGAACCGAACAATCGGCAAAGCTCTTCTTGGGGAGATGGAATTTACAAGTCGCTGGATGCTGGGAAGACATGGCAAAACATGGGACTGCGAGCGACGCTGCATATCGGACGCATCGTGATTCATCCAAAAAATCCTGACGTGGTTTATGCAGCGGCGCTGGGGCATTTGTGGGGGCCGAACCCGGAGCGCGGCGTTTATAAGACGACGGATGGCGGGAAGACTTGGAATCAAGTGTTGAAAATAAATGCAGACACTGGTGTGAGCGATATCACGATGGATCCGGAGAGTCCTGACACGCTGTATGCGGCGGCGTATGAAAGGCGGCGGACGCCCTTTGGATTCAATGGCGGCGGGCCGGACGGAGGGATTTATAAGACGGTGGATGGCGGGGCGACCTGGAAGAAATTGACGAAGGGGCTGCCGTATGAAAACGGCGGCGATGTTGGGCGAATTGGGCTGGATATTTACCGCAAGGATTCAAATATCGTTTACGCGATTGTGCAGCATGAAAAGGGCGGAACGTATCGCAGCGAGGACAAAGGCGAGACTTGGAAGAAGATGGGAGACACGAACCCGCGGCCTTCCTATTACAGTCAGATTCGTATCGACCCCAACAATGATTTGCGGATTTGGGAGTTGGGTGCGCAGATGTTTTATTCGGAGGACGGAGGGAAGACGTTTGCGACGCAGCGGGTGAAGGGTATTCATGGAGACTTTCATGCGATGTGGATCGATCCGGCGGATTCGAATCACGTCATTACTGGATGCGACGGCGGGATTCATTGGAGCTACGACAACGGGCGGACTTGGGACTTCATTAACACGATCGCGATCGGACAGTTCTATGAAGTGGGATTGGACAACGAGAGGCCTTACAAGATTTGCGGCGGGTTGCAGGACAACGGGAGCTGGTGCGGGCCAAGCATGTCGTTGACTCGCGACGGAATTATTAATAGCGATTGGACGCTGATGCCCGGCGGCGACGGTTTTTATGCGCGGATTGATTACGCCGAGCCGTGGATTGTGTATACGGAGTCGCAGGATGGACATATTTCGCGGCGAGATGAGCATAGCGGGCAGCAGCGCGAGATCATGCCGGAAGCGAAGTTGGGCGAGCCGCACTACCGTTTCCAGTGGAACTCGCCGATGGAAGTTTCGTCACACGATCACAAAACGATTTATTACGGCGGGAATTATCTGTTCAAGTCGACGGACCGAGGGGATTCGTGGACGCGCTTGGGCGGGGATCTGACAACAGGAGCGGACCGAAACAAGCTGCAGATTTTTGGGAAGACGCCGGACAAAAGTACGCTGTCGCGGCACGACGGCGTGGAAGAATATCCGACGATTACAACTTTGAGCGAATCGCCGCTGACGGCGGACGTGTTGTGGGTGGGAACGGACGACGGGAATTTGCAGGTGACGCGAGATGGCGGGAAGACTTGGAAGAACGTGGCGGGGCGGGTGCCGGGGCCGCCTAAGGGAACTTACGTAACTCGTGTTGTGGCGTCCAAGTATGCGGAGGGGGCGGCGTTCGCGACGTTCGATGGGCACCGCACTGACGACTACAACGTTTACCTGTTTCAGACGTCGGATTACGGAGAGACCTGGAAAGCGATCCGCAACGGGATCCCGGATTCGGCGGGGACGGTGCATGTCGTGCGGGAGCACCCGAAGAGCGCAAACTTGCTGTTCGCGGGAACGGAGTTCGGGCTGTGGGTATCGTGGGACCACGGCGCGAACTGGACGGCACTGAAGAATAATTTTCCAACTGTGCCGGTGGATGACATAGAGATTCAAGCGGAGCAGAACGATCTGGTGCTTGCGACGCACGGGCGGTCCGTCTGGATTTTCGACGACATGACGCCGATTGAGAAGTTCGATGCGGGCGTGGCGAATTCGGATTTGACGTTTTTCACGCCGCGAACGGCGACGCTATGGGATTTACGCGACCGCCGCTGGAGCGCGGGGCAGAAGATGTTTACGGGAAAGAATCCTCCGTACGGGGCGATCTTGAATTACTACCTCAAGGAAGCTGCGCCGCCGGAAGCGCCAAAGGCGGCTAAGGACGAAAAAGATAAAGATAAGGAGAAGAAAGAAACAGCGGCGCCGGGCGGTGAGCAAAAGGGGAAGAGCGAAGCTGCCGCGAGCAAGGACAACAAAGAAGATAAGGAAAATAAAGAGGGCAAGGCAAAAATCAGCGTCTACGACAAGGACAACAAGCTGGTGCGGGAATTCGATGGACCTGGGAAGGCAGGCGTAAACCGCACGAACTGGGATTTGCGGTGGAATTCGCCGGCGGTTCCGACGCCGGAACAACTTGAGGCTGCGGCGGCTGGATTTGATTTTGGTCCGCGCGGGCCGCTCGTCGAGCCCGGCAAGTACACCATCAAGATCAAAGCAGGAAGCAAGGAAGCGACGCAGCAGGTCGTAGTAGAAGACGACCCGCGGCTGCAAATTTCAGAGGCAGACCGCGCGGCGCGCAGCGAAGCCATCCAACAGCTCTATGCGATGGCCAAGACCACGGACAAAGACCGCAAAACAATTCAGGGAATCAAGGACGGCTTGAAAGCGGCGAGGGATCAGTGGAAGAAGGATGCCGACAAACCGGAAGCGCCAAAGATTCCGGAGGAGATACAGAAGGCCGCGGAGGAACTGCAGAAGAAGGTGGACGCGGTGGCGGAGAAGTATGCTCGCGAGCAACAAGGACTAGGAAATGCGGGGCCGCCGTTTGAATGGAAGCCGGAGCCGTTGCCGCAGCAGGTGCAAGGTTTGTTGAGACAGATGGATGGCTTCTGGGCGGCGCCTGGAGGGCAGCAAAAGGAAAAGCTGGCGGAACTGACGCCACTGGTCAGCGACAACTCAGCCCTGGTGAAAAAAATTGCGGAAGAGGATCTGCCTGCGCTTAATAAAAAGATGAATGACGCAGGGATACCTCACATCGTCCCTGCACCGCCGCAGCGGCCTGGGCGGGGCGGAGATGAAGAAGAGGAAGAGCCGTAGGTAGAAACGAAGCAAAAGGATTTGGGATAACACGGAGGAAAAGGAATGAACGCGAAGCAGCTCAGCCTGCGCGGTCCGGCCGCGTGGTTCGTGGTGTTGGCAGTGATTCTCGGGGGATTCGGAGGGCGCGCTCAAGCGAAACTACAGGATTCAGCGGCCCAGGACAAGCAGGATAAGAAAGATGAGAAAAAGGACGAGAAGAAGGGGCTGACGCTAAAGCCCGCCCGAAAGATTGAATTTACGACGGACGAGGGGACGTGGCTTTCGCTCGATGCTTCGCCTGACGGAAAGACGATCGTGTTCGAATTGCTCGGCGACATATATACGCTGCCGATCGAAGGAGGAACGGCAAAACTGATCGACGGCGGGATGGCGTTTGACAGCCAGCCGAAATTCTCGCCAGACGGAAAATGGATCGCATTTATCTCCGACCGCGAGGGCAGCGAAAACGTCTGGATCATGCATCCGGACGGCAGCGGCGTGAAGCAGGTCTCGAAAGATCCCAACAATGAGTTTGCTTCGCCGAGTTGGTCGCCGGACGGGAACTACGTGTTTGTGTCGAAGGCAGGGTTCGGCATTACTACGTTTGAAATCTGGATGTACCACGTGGACGGCGGAACGGGAGTACAAGTCACCAAAGCGAAGGCGACGCCGATCACGCCACGGCGTGAACGTGGGAATGCCATAGGGGTCGTAGCTTCTCCAGACGGAAAGTATCTTTACTATGCCAAGCGGAGTGGCGGATTCGAATACAACGCGCAGTTTCCACTGTGGCAAATCGCGCGGCGAGACCGCAAGACCGGCGACGAAGATGTTTTGTTCGAGCAGGCGGAGAGCAGTTTTCGGCCGGTGCTTTCGCCGGATGGCGCGCAGCTTCTCTATGTGACGAGATACGAGACGGAAAGCGGATTGCGTCTGCGGAATTTGCAAACGGGCGAAGACAGGTGGGTGCGTTATCCGATCACGCGCGATGATCAAGAGTCTCGCTTCACGCGCGACCTTTTTCCCGGCTACGCGTTTCTTCCAGACGGCAAGGAAATCGTCTACAACCAGGATGGAAAAATCCGGAGGCTGAATATCGCGACTGGCGCGGAGAGCGTGATTCCTTTTACGGCGCAGGTGTCGCAAGAGCTTGGGCCGAGGCTTGATTTTCCACAGAGGGTGGAGCAAGGGCCGGTGAAGGTGCGGCTAATCCAGGGTCCGGCGGAATCGCCTGACGGCAAGCGCATGGCTTTTTCCGCGATGACGCACCTCTATGTGATGGAAATTCCCGACGGCAAGCCGCAGAGATTGACGAGCGGAAATGCGCGGGAGTTCCAGCCCGCGTGGTCACCTGACGGGAAATCCATCGCGTATGTGACGTGGTCGAGCGCCGGCGGACAACTTTGGAAGATACCGGCAGCGGGCGGAACGGCGCAGCAGCTCTCGAAGTCGCCTGCGTTGTATAGCAATCCTGTTTGGTCGCCGGATGGAACCAAAATCGTGGCGCTGCGCGGAAATGCGTATGACCGCGACAACCAGGGATTCGATGTCGGGCAGACGGGAAACGCCGATCTTATTTGGATTCCCGCGGGAGGCGGCGACGCGAATTTGATTCTGCCAGCGCGCGGGGCTGGCTCGCCGCATTTCACGCACGATAAGGACAGAATTTATATTTACACGCCGCAGGGGCTCGTCTCGCTGCGGTTTGACGGCACGGATCGGCGAACGCACATTCAGGTAAAGGGGCAAGGCAGTTTTTCCGCGGAGGAGCCGGTGCCTGCGGACGATGTGAGAATAAGTCCGGACGGAAACTGGGTGTTGGCCCAGGTGATGAATCAACTGTATTTGACCGCCGTGCCGGTGGTAGGCGGAGAAGCGCCCACGGTTACAGTTACGTCGGCCTCCGTTCCCGTGGAGCGGTTGACGGACATTGGGGCGGATTATTTCAATTGGGCCGATGACGGGAAGACCATCACATGGGCTGTCGGTGCCAGCTTGTTTCGAGAGCCGCTGAGCGCGATTACCTTCGAGCCACCGAAAGACGAAAAGAAGGAAGACGAGAAGAAGGATGACAAGAAAGACGCCGGAGCCCAAACGGCGGATGTAAGCAAGGACGAAAAGAAGGACGAGAAAAAGGAAGAGAAGAAATTCAAAGAAGAGGACAAGAACGTTCAAGAGATCGCTGTTGATCTCGAGGTTCCAAGAAAGACGCCGAAAGGCACGATTGTGCTGCGTGGCGCGACCGTGGTGACGATGAAGGGTGACGAGGTTCTGAAGAACGCAGACATCGTGATCGAGGACAACCGAATCAAGAGCGTTGGGCCGAAAGGCTCGGTGCCCGCGGGCGCGAAAGTGTTCGAGGTTGCCGGGAAAACGATCGTGCCGGGCTTCGTCGACACGCATGCTCATTGGTTCGAGATTCGGCGCGGCATTCTGGACACGCAGAACTGGGCGTTTTTGGCGAACCTGGCTTACGGCGTTACTGCTGGACTTGACGTGCAGACCAGTACCAACGACATGTTCGCTTACCAGGACTTGGTGGACAGCGGCGACATCCTGGGATTGCGTGCGTTTTCGACGGGGCCCGGCGTTTTTTCCGATAACAATTTTCAGTCGATGGAAGAAGTGAAGGGCGTGCTGACGAAATATAGGAAGTACTACGGCACGCACAACATCAAAAGCTACGTCGTGGGCAACCGCAAGCAGCGGCAATTCATGGTGGAAGCGTCGAAAGAACTGGAAATGATGCCGACGACGGAAGGCGCGCTGGACCTGAAGCTGAACCTGACGCACGTCATCGATGGCTTCCATGGCAACGAACACACGCTTCCCATCACGCCTCTTTTTAAAGACGTGCTGCAAATGTTTGCGCAATCGGGGATTTCGGAGACGCCGACTTTGATCGTGAATTATGGCGGCCCGTTCGGCCAGGAATACTGGTTCGAGAACACCAATGTACACGACAACGCGAAACTCAATCACTTCACGCCGCACAACATCATTGATGAGAAGACCAACCGGCGGCCGGACTGGTTCCGCCAAGACGAATACGCCTTCCCGAAACTTTCGGCGCAGATGGCGAAGCTTTTGAGAGCCGGCGGACTTGTCGGAGTGGGCAGCCACGGCCAACTGCAGGGGCTCGGCTATCACTGGGAGATGTGGATGCTCGCCAGCGGAGGGATGACGCCGCTGGAGGTGCTGCGATGCGCGACGGTGAATGGGTCAAGAATCGTCGGGCGGCCGCAGGATCTCGGTTCGATCGAAGCGGGCAAGCTGGCAGATCTAGTGATTCTGGACAAGAACCCGCTGGACGATATTCACAATACAAATACGATTCACTGGGTGATGAAAAACGGCGAACTTTTTGAGGGCGATACGCTGGACCAGGTTTGGCCGGAGCAGAAAAAGCTTGAGCCGTTGTATTTTTGGAATTTCGACAAGCCAAAGGCGGGAGAGCCTTTGAGTTACGGGAGGACGGTAACACCGTAGGCGAGTGGCGCGAGTTTTTTGCACAGAGGGCGGAGCAAGCCCCGCCCCTACAAGAGAATGCGGAAAGAGAAAGAGGGCACGATGTATCGTGCCCCTACGGACTAAAGGCAAACGCTCACTCTTTGGATTTTGCTTCTGGTTTGGTTTGGCTTGAGCGATACCACTCGAAGGTGCGGGCCAGGCCTTCTTCAAAGCTGACTAGTGGATCGTAGCCGAGATATTCGCGCGCTTGGGTGATATCGGCTTGCGAATCGCGAATGTCGCCGTCGCGAGGGGGCTCGTATTTCGGTTCAAGTTTTTTGCCGGAAATCTTTGCAAGCAACTGTACGGTCTGGTTTAGCGTAAAACGGCCGCCGGTACCAACGTTGAAGGTTTTGCCGGAAACGTTGGGAGCTTCGCAGGCGAGAAGGTTGGCCTGGACGGCGTTTTCTACGAATGTGAAGTCGCGGGATTGCTCGCCGTCGCCAAACATGACCGGCTGCGTCTCTTCTAGATAGCACATGCAAAATTTCGCCAATACACCGGAATAGGGCGAGCCAGGATCCTGTCGAGGGCCGAAAATGTTGAAGTAGCGTAGCGAAACGTTTTCCAGGCCATAACAGCGGCCAAAAGTCTGCGCGTAGAGCTCGCCGACAAATTTGGTGACGCCGTAAGGGGAGATGGGCGCCGGAGGCATAGTTTCAACTTTAGGCAGCGTGGGCGTCTCGCCATAAGCAGAAGAAGAAGCGGCGAAAACGACGCGCTTCACTTTGGCGTCGCGGGCCGCAACGAGGACGTTTAAGGTTCCATCGATGTTGATTTTGTTGGTTTCGATGGGATCCTTAACGGAGCGCGGAACGGAAGTCCGGGCGGCGAGGTGCAGCACGTATTCGGCTTCGTGCATGGCTTTGCGGACCACTTCGATGTCGGTGATGCTGCCCTTCATGAAAGTGATTTTGTTGCGGATTTCGGCAAGGTTGTCCTCTTTGCCGGAGGATAAATCGTCGAGCACAACCACGCTGTGGCCGCGCCGCACGAGTTCGTCTACTGTGTTCGAGCCGATAAAACCGGCGCCGCCCGTGACGAGGTAGCGCATTCAGGAATTCCTCCTCGATCGAGGTACGAGAGCGGTGGAGTGCCGTCTCGTCAATTGACGCGGCGCCGGCAAAGACGCCGGCCTCGCGTTTTGGTAATCTCAGAGTTCGCGGGTAGCGACCGGCGGACTTTGCCGGGCTCTCGCAAACGAATTCGTATTGTACGACGGAAGGACGAAAGGCAAGGGACTGTTTCCCCGGCAGGTCACACAAAGAGCATGAGCTACCGAAAAGTCATCGGCATTGCCGGTCTGCTGGCGCTGGGATGCGTAGCGGGCGGCTACTATTGGGTAAGGGAACGAAACGCGGGACTGGCACGCACCTGGGCTTCCGCGCGCGCCTCCGACGCGGTGAGCGCCCCGGCGACGGAACTTCCCGCTGTCGCGCCGAGTAGCGCTACATCCACTTCGACCCCTAGCAAGAATGGCGAACCCGCAGCGGATCCCGGGCTTCCCTTGCGGAGAGGCGAAGTGCTGGAATATACGGCGAATGTCTCGAGTCTGTCGAATGTGGCCAACCTGAAATTGCAGGTGGGCGAACATAAGGACTTTTTCGGCAAGAACGCCTGGCATCTTCAAGCTTTTGCCCATACGGAAAGCCCGCTGCGGATGGTCTTCGAGCTGGACGACCAATTTGATTCGTACAGCGATGCAGCGACGATGACGAGCCTGCAGTACGAAATGCACTTGAGCGAACGGGGGCAAAAAGTGGACTCCGTGCAGCGGATGACGGCCACGGGAAAAGAGCCGGCGCCTCCGGATGCCACGGAAGCGCGCGTACTGCCTGGCACGCGAGACCCGCTCGGGATGATGCAATTTTTGCGAAACGTGGATTGGACGAAGACAGCGGAAGTGCGAAGTCCGGTCTACGACGGGCACAAATTGTACGACGTCAGGGCGAAGCTGGTTAGCGCGGCGGAGGCGGTCACGGTTCCCGCGGGAAGCTATAAAGCCTCGAAGATTGAGATTCGTGTATTTGAGAACGGGCAAGAGATGAAGGACGCCCACTTCACGATGTATTTCGCAAATAATGTGTCGCGCACGCCCGTGCTGCTGGAAGCGGTTATGCCGTTCGCGACGGCACAAGTGCTCTTGGTGCGTGCGAAGTAGAAGCTCGCGCTTAGATTGCAGATAGCAGAAAATTTCCCAAATCAAAGAAGGAAAGAAGGAGCGTGACGGCCAAGCGTGGCCGGACGCTACGCCGTGGCCTATTGTTCAATCAACGCGCAGGCGATGTGGCCCATGGTGATATGGCTTCCTGGATTCGTTGAGGATCTTGCGAAGGTGCGTTGAGCAGAAGATCGACCTTGCCGGCGAGCGCGCCGCCGGTTTCTCCCGTGAAAGCGACAACATAAGCGCCGCGTGCGCGGCCAGCTTCCACGCCACGCACTATGTTCGGTCTTGCGCCGCTGGTGGAAAGAGCCACAAGAACGTATTGGGGAGAGACGAGCGATTCGATTTGGCGGAAGAAGATGCGCTCGAAGCCATAGTCGTTGCCGGCTGCGGTGAGCACGGATGGATTGGTGGTCAACGCCAGCGCCGCGAGGCCGCGGCGGTCCGTGCGCAGCCTCACGACAAGTTCGGCCACCAAGTGTAACGCATCGGTGCGCTTCCGCCATTTCCGAAGAAGACGACTCTTCCGCCAACGTGTAACGCAGCCGCATTTTTTTCAGCAAATTGGCCGATGCGCCCGACGAGCTCGTCGGAAAAGCTGCGCTTTAGGCGACCGCTTTCCTCGAGCAGGCGTCGGATTTTTTCGGCGGATGAGGCCATCGGCGCCTAGCAAAGCACGATCTTGTCGCGGTGGCGCATGACGCGGCGCGTGGCGTTGCGCGTGTCCACAACCAGTTTGGCGGCATCGACGATGGCTACGTAATCGTAGCTCGAGTGATCCGTCGCAATGATGACACCGTCATAGCTTCCCAGAGTTTGCGCATTCAGCGGGACGGACTTCATGTTTTCGTAGTTGTAGTGGCGCATTTTGTGAAGCTGAGGGAAATAGGGATCGTTATATTCGAGGTTGGCGCCGCGCTGCTGAAGCAACTGCATGATTTTCAGCGTGGGCGATTCGCGGAGGTCGTCTACATCCTTCTTGTAAGCGACGCCAAGAATCAGCAGCTTCGATCCCTTGAGGCTCTTCTTATGGTCGTTGAGTGCCGCGGCAACGGCGTCCACAACGTGATAGGGCATGGCGGTATTGACTTCACCGGCCAGCTCGATGAAGCGCGTGGAGAAGTCGAACTCGCGCGCCTTCCAGGAAAGATAATACGGGTCGACGGGAATGCAGTGTCCGCCGAGGCCGGGGCCGGGGTAGAAAGGCATGAAGCCGAAGGGCTTTGTGGCGGCCGCGTCGATCACTTCCCAGATGTCGATTCCCATGCGCAGGCTGAGCATTTTCAGTTCGTTGACGAGCGCGATGTTGACGCAGCGGAAGATGTTTTCGAGAAGCTTGGCCATCTCCGCGGCTCGGGTGGAGCTAACCGGCACGACGCGCGCGACGACCTGCGCGTAGATCGATTGCGCGGCGCGCCCGCTTGGCGGATTTACGCCGCCGACGACTTTGGGAATCTGCGCCAGACCAAACTGTTTGTTGCCGGGATCTTCTCGTTCGGGTGAGAAGGCAAGAAAAAAATCGCAAAAAATATTCTCGTTCTCTGGGCCGGCAGCGATCGGGCAGTGCAGGCCGCTCTTTTCAAGAATGGGAAGGACGAGTTCTTCCGTGGTGCCGGGATAGGTCGTCGATTCGAGGACAACGAGCTGGCCCCTCTGCAGATGGGGATAGATCGAAATCGCGGTCTGTTCGACGTAGGAGAGGTCCGGCTCGCGGCGTTCATCCAGTGGCGTCGGCACGCAGATGATAATGGCGTCCGCTTCCTTGATGCGCGCGAAATCCGTAGTGGCGCTAAAGTGCTTGGAGTTGACGAACTGCTGGATCTTGGTTTGCGGGATGTGCTCGATGTAGGACTTGCCGGCATTGAGCATCGACACTTTGTTTGGATCGGTGTCGAATCCCGTGACTTTGTGGCCTGCTTCAGCGAAACGCAGGGCCAGCGGCAGACCCACATATCCGCAGCCAATGATGGCGACTTTCAGCTGAGCGCCTTTGAAGAATTCGGGTTTCCGGTCTACTGGCATGAGTTACGTCGCTCTCCTAATCATTTTTGGGGATAAAGCAGGCCATGCGGCCGATTGGATAAAGACATCCCAATATAGCAGGTTCCAGAAGAACAAAAAATCGCGCTCATTCGGCGTGGTACCGTTTGTTCAAGACTGGTTGCGGGCTGCGCCTAGACGCGGGAAGATAGAATCAATGCATCTGGCAAAGACAGAGAAACTGGAAAGCGCAGCGCCAAATCACCGATGACTCTGATCGTCCTGCTACTTGGGCTCGCTGTTGGCGTACTCGTCGGTTTATTGGGTATTGGCGGCGGCGTGGTGCTGGTGCCGGCTTTGGTTTATCTGCTGCACATGGACCAGCATCTGGCTCAGGGCACTTCACTCCTTATCCTTTTGCCTCCCGTGGGACTGGGGGCGTTGCGCGAATACTGGAAACAAGGCCAAGTAGATTTGCGCGCGGGAATTCTGTGTGCGTTGGGAATGCTTGTGGGTGGCTATCTTGGCGGATTGATTGCCGTTCCGCTCACATCGCGCCATCTCAAGGGACTGTTTGGTTGTTTTCTGATCTTGGCTGCGTTCTTGCTGTGGCGAAAACCGCAGGCCGAAGACCGAGCCACGGTCTCCCCTGGCGGAGAGTCAGTTCGTGTTTGAAGGCCCAACGCGCGACGTAGGCATACTTGTGGCGGCTTGCGTCTGCGGTGTCGCTTCCGGGCTATTCGGCATCGGAGGCGGCACACTCCTGGTCCCGTTCCTGGCATTATTTTTTGCTTTTGGGCAACATCGCGCACAGGGCACCAGTTTGATTGCACTGATACCGCCGACGGGGGCGCTGGCATTTTTCGCATATGCCAAGGCGGGTTACGTTTCCTGGCAAACCGGTCTGCTTTTGATTCCGGGAGTCTTTGTCGGAGGTATTCTTGGCGGGTGGCTGGCGAAGCGTTTGCCGCCGCGGCATATGAGGCGAGTGTTTGCGGGACTGATGTTTGTGCTGGGATTTTGGCAGGCCGTGTCAGCCTGGGCCCGCTAGGGAGTTTGCGAAGATCATGGTCGATGTGCATTGTCATATTCTTCCGGGGCTCGACGACGGCCCGGAAAACGTGGAGATTTCGCTGGCGATGGCGGAAGCCGCGATTGCTGACGGAATTACGCATGTTGTGGCGACACCGCACTCGAGCAATGAACATTCCTTCGACTACGCGAGGGTGCGGGCGCTGCGAGCGGAACTGCAGGAGAAAATTGGCGACCGGCTCATTCTGGCTACCGGTTGCGACTTTCACCTAAGTCCTGAGAATCTCGATGCCCTACGTGAAGATGCACGACGCTTCTGCATAAATCAGCATGACTACCTGCTCGTCGAATTCAACGAGTATTCCATTCCGCCCTCGATGGACCAGACGCTGCATGAGATTCAGCTTTTGGGGCTGAGGCCGGTGATCACCCATCCGGAGCGCAACGCCATTCTGCGTTTACAGACGGAGCGGCTTGCGAAATGGGTGCGGCTCGGTTGCTTTATACAAGTGACAGCAGGTTCTTTGACGGGAGTTTTTGGCCCGGGGGCGCAAAAGCATTCCTTGCGCTGGCTGGCCGATGGATTGGTTCACATCGTGGCCAGCGACGCTCATAACACGGGCCGGCGGCCGCTCAAGCTTCAGCCCGCGTTCGAAATGGTGCGCGGACAGTTTGGGGAAGAAAAGGCCCGGGCACTTTTTGTTGAGAATCCGATGGCGGCATTCGAGGGACGCGACCTTCCGCATGTTCCGCAGCTGCCGGATGAATTCCAAATTCCCCGCCGAAAACGGTTTTTCTTCTTTTAGATTTCTAGTTTGCGGGGCGCAGCGGCATTCCGGCCCAGGCGTTCAATATTCCCAGAAATTCGCGGACGACATCGAGGGCATCGCTGGTGGTCCGCCACCAGCGCCCAGGTTCGAAGGGATCGTCCGAAGCGGCGCGTATAATCGCTTGCCCGTGGCCTGCAGCAAGCCGGTGCCAGAGGATTCGCACGCGGCGCGTATGCACTTTGCTCGTGACGAGGATCACGCGCGCGCCCTTTTCTTCTTCAAGCGCCGCGGAAACAGCGGCGATTTCATCCGCGGTATTGACGATGGGAGGCTGAAGAACGCGGATAGCGCTTGCAGGCACGCCTTCGTGCATCAGGACCTGCACACTGTAAGCATCTTCGCTGACGAAAGAGATCCCCATCGCTTTAAGAGTTGCTCCAGGTTCGGTGGAATATGTCAGCCATACTTTTGGCGCGTACCCTTCGCGGAACAGCTTCGCAGCTTCGATAGCGCGGAGGGGCATGCGCCCGCTAAGGACTACGATCGCCTGAGCTTTTTCGAGTGGATCTTCCGCCACGAGCCAGCGGCCTATACCAAAAAGAAAGACTGCGGCACCGAGTAGCAACATCCCGGCTACGCCAAGCACAATTCGTCGCCTTCGCGGGTGCCGTGGAACTCTGGCTTCTATATTTTTCTCAAGCGCCATCGGGTGGCATTCCTCATTGACCTCATCGGGTGGGCGCATCCTATCCCCCGCGGGACGAGTGGTCAATCAAGCGGCCTCAAGTTAAACTATCACTCGGGCTTTTTCGGAGGCTGCATGAAAGCAGTGGTGACGGGGGGGGCTGGATTTTTGGGCTCCCACCTTTGCGATCGTCTGATCGTCGAGGGCTGGGAAGTGTTGGTTCTCGACAATTTGGTCACCGGGGTCGAATCCAACCTTGGTCAACTGCTGCAACATCCCAATTTTCACGTCGCACGGTGCGACGTCTCGAAGTATGTCGACGTTCCTGGGCCTGTGGACTACGTTCTGCATTTTGCCTCGCCCGCCAGCCCGGTGGACTATCTCAAGCTCCCTATCCAGACGCTCAAGGTCGGTTCACTCGGGACGCATAACGCGCTAGGCCTGGCGCTGGCCAAGAAGGCAAAGTTCTTCCTGGCTTCGACAAGCGAATGTTATGGCGACCCGGAAATCTCCCCGCAGCACGAGGAATATTGGGGCCATGTGAATCCGATCGGACCGCGAGGCGTTTACGATGAAGCCAAGCGCTTCAGCGAGGCCATGACCATGGCGTATTACCGTTACCATGGCGTGGACACACACATCGTACGCATCTTTAACACTTACGGCCCAAGAATGCGGCTCAATGATGGTCGCGCACTGCCAAATTTCGTGCATCAGGCGCTGACCGGAAAACCCATTACCGTTTATGGAGACGGCAAGCAGACGCGGAGCTTTTGCTACGTTTCCGACTTGATCGAAGGTATTTACCGCTTGATGCTCTCGGACGAACACTTGCCCACGAACATTGGAAATCCGCAGGAAATAACCATCCTTGAGTTTGCCGAGCGCGTTCGCAGCCACTTCGAGAATGCTCCCCCCATTGTCCTTGAGCCGCTTCCCCAGGATGATCCGAAGCGCCGGTGCCCGGATATCACCAAGGCGAAGCGCGTTCTAAAGTGGGAGCCGAAAGTTGGGTTGGAAGAGGGTCTGCGCATGACCCTAGCCTATTTCAAGCAAGGATTCGCAGCTGGAAAGAGCGCTTAACGGCCAGCAAAGGTTAGCTCTTGCTCGATAGGTAAGAGAATTGTCCCGTTTGCGATTCGCGGTTCACGGGTTCCCCTACGCTCTGCCAAACGAATAATATTCAAACCCTAGCTCTCGCATGTGTTTGGGAGAATAGAGATTCCTGCCGTCCAAGACGAGGCCGCGAGCCATGAGTGGCTTGGCGCGTTTCCAATCCAGATTGCGGAAAACGTCCCACTCCGTACAAACCAGCGCGGCATCGGCACCGCGCAATGCTTCGTACGGGTCCTCGTGATAGGTCACCTTCGGCAAGAGTGTTTTCGTCCTTGATATCGCTTCCGGATCACTGGCGTGGATGTTCGCGCCTTCCTCAAGCAACCTCTTGACGACTTCGAGCGCTGGCGCAAAACGCACGTCGTCTGTATTGGCTTTGAAAGCCAAGCCGAGCACCGCAATATGCTTGCCCTTAACAACCCAAAGAGCCTTGTGAACCTTCTCCAGAAACTTATCGATGCGCTGCTTATTGACACGCTCCGTGGCTTTCAGAAGATCGAAATCGACTCCAACTGACGCCGCGAGATGAATGAAGGCCTGCACATCTTTCGGAAAACAAAAGCCGCCAAACCCCAGTCCGGCGCTGAGGAACTGCCCGCCAATGCGGGGATCCAAGCCCATCGCGTGAGTGACTTCTTTCACGTCCGCGCCGATTTTCTCGCAGAGATCGGCTATGACGTTCGCGTAGCTTATCTTCAGCGCGAGAAAAGAGTTTGACGCGTGCTTGATGAGCTCTGCGCTGTTGATGGTCGTCACCAGGAAGGCCGGCGCCGGCCCTGATGGGCAATGGCCCTTGTGAACCGGGCAATGAAATTTGCGCTCCAGGATCGGACGGTAGATTTCGCGCAAATCGGCTGCGGTGGATTCGTCCTCAACGCCGACAACGATGCGGTCCGGATGGAAGAAATCTGCCACCGCTGTGCCTTCGCGAAGAAATTCAGGGTTAGAGGCCACGCGAAAAGTGTTTTTCCCGCCACTGGTATAGGCGGCCAGCGCTCTTTGCAGTTCGAGTCCTGTCCGTGCTGGCACAGTGCTCTTCTCAATCACCAACTTGGGTGATTGGGCCTGCTCGGCTATCTGCCGCGCCACCTGATCAATCGCGGAAAGATCGGCCTCGCCGCTCTCTTTCGGCGGCGTCCCCACGCAAATAAAAATGGCGTCGCCCGCGCGAATCGCTTCACCGGCGTCTGCGGTATAGGAAATTCGCCCGGCTTTGCGGGCCTCTGTCAGTATCTCCTCCAAGTGGTGCTCATAGATGGGCACCTCTCCGGCTTGGAGCCGCCGGATGCGTTCCGCGTCAATGTCCGTACAGGTCACTTCATGCCCTGCCGCTGCGAGGCACGCACCGCTCACCAGTCCTACATAACCACAGCCAATCACCGAGAGACGCAAGTCAGAATCTCCTTGAGAGCGTTTCGGGCAACAACCTGAAGCCGCCCCAGGTTTAGAGCAAACAATTTATCTTGGCCGAACCGCCGTGCGGAAGGAAGGACATCATCGCCAGGCGTTGCGCAGCCCGCACAATCCGCTCTGCGCATTCTCTGAGGCGCAAACGGCCATTCTGTGTTCCTAAAAGTTTTCGCCTAGCTCTTCAAACCTCTTCCCATGAGCAGTCCGCGCAAACCCAGCAGCACGAGTCGCGGTTGCCGCCGCACGACGTTCCATAGCAGGCGCGTGGATTCGTCGCGGTTAATCTCGCCGAGAGACTCACGCGTGGACGCATCGAGCAAATCGACCAGCTGCGAATAGTCTTTTTGCTGGAAATGATGCAGCGCCCGGCGAATCAACCAGTGTGTGCCTAGTTCGCGGCGCAGTGCGGCTAGTTCTCTGCTGCCGCCTTTTCGCAAGATGGATTGCCCGACTCCAAGCGCTCCGCGCAGTCCTGTTACAATTCCGCCGACGGTAGACACTTTTACCTGCGCCGCCGCATCGCCAACCAGATAAACGTCGCCGTTTCCAACGCGCCGGCGCACGGGCACCCAGCCTCGATAGACGGGTATGCGCGCGCCTTGCCATTCGAGCGGCTCCAGCTGTTTTTTCTCGAGGAACCGCGTAAGACACTTCTTGGTGTCGCTGCCGTCCTCGCCGATGATTCCGAGCGCGCCTCGCTCCGACGATTCAGGGATTAGCCAATAGAAATACGGGGTGTCATCGGGAACGAACCAGACGCGCGTCGTATCCTGCGGATGATCCTTCGGCAAGCGCACGATGGCTTGCACCAGAGGGACTGTCTCAATGGGAGGCCAACCGGCGCTGCGCGCCACGCGGCTGGAAGCGCCGTCCGCTCCAACAACGCTTTCCGCATGCAATTCCTCGCGCTGCCCGGCGGAATCGATTTGCACGCGCAGTCCCCGGCCATTCGCGGCGAGACCAAGGAAACGCGTGTCGAAAGAGAGCTTGGCCCCGGCTTCCTGCGCGCCGCGAGCCAATGCCGGAATCAAACGCGACCGCTCGATGATGAGATCAGGCCGTGTTAGCGCAACTTGTGCCGAGCGTCCATCCGTAAACAGCTCGAAGCGCCGGATTTCGTTGACGATGCTCTCGGAAGCGGCGGCGCCTAATTGGCTTCGGAATTGGTCAGTTACGATCAGCGAGCGCGACGCAGGTTCGAAGCCGGGTCTCGATTCGAGGACGCGCACGCGGCGTCCTCCTGCAGCAACTGTGGAAGCGGTATACAAGCCCGCGGCGGAACCGCCCACGACGATGATCTCACCACTCGCTCCATTCGCCGGGAGCTTCTGTTCAATGCTTGGCACAGTTTTGCTTTCCCAAGTTGCGTATACACCCCGGGCGCTCAATCACCCGGATATTCGCGCTCAAATTCCCTAGAATCTAAAACATGGACTGCTTTCCGCCCAACCCCGAGCGGTATGAACTGAAAATCGGTGAGACAGCAACCCGCTAAGTATAGCGAATCCGGAAGTGTGGGCAAACTTGTAGGGACCCATCAAAACTCAAGCCAGCGGCAGTTCATGAATCGAGAGCACTTCAGGAGGAAACGGCCGGCTTCTGCGCCTGGCGTTCATACGGAGCGCGTTCCAGAAACATCACCCCACACAACACAGTGGCACACGCTACCACTGCGACAGCAACTGCGGCAGCTGGCTGAAGGTAGCTCACCAGGACGGCGGTTCCGCCGCTCAATAGTCCTAATGCATACAAGCTGACAACCGCGCCGCGATGTCCCAATCCCAAATTTGCAAGGCGATGAGCAGCATGATCTTTGCCCGGCGTAGCAAAAGGCAGGAGCCCGCGCCGTGAACGCGAAATCGTGACCAGCGTGGTATCGAAAATAGTAACTCCCAGGATCAGCAGCGGAGCCAGCCAGCCGGAAATGTGGTTGGCCTGCTCGAGTCTTAACTTGAGCCCCAGTGTGGCCATCAGGAATCCCAGGAACATGGCTCCGCCGTCACCCATGAAGATCTTGGCGGGTTTAAAGTTCCAGCGTAGGAAACCCGTTGCTGCGCCGAGGACAGCGGCGGCCAGTGTGGTAACAAGCGTCTGGCCATTCAAGTAGGCAAGCAGGGCGAAAAAGATGGAGGCTGTGGCCGCTACGCCGGCGCAAAGGCCGTCCATGTGGTCGAGGATGCTGAAGGAGGCGGTAATGCCCACGACAAAAAGGATGGTCAGAATCGCGTCGAGAATGTAGCCCGTTCGCCCGCTTAAAAAAAACTCGAAAACTTGAGCATGGATGCCGGTAACCAGCAGAACGCAAGCGGCAAGCGGCATGCCGAGGAATAGCTTGACCTGATGGTGAAGCAAGCCGCGGTCATCGAGAATGCCCACAACTGCCACAACCGTTGCGCCGGTCAAGATGCCTACGATCTGAGCTCGTGCTGGTCCGCTGAAGGTAAAAAGAACCGCCAGGACGACGGCTCCGTACATGGCCAAGCCGCCCAAAAGCGGGATGGGGCGAAGATGAACCTTGCGCGGGCCGGGAAGATCCACCATTCCCACGCGCAAAGCTAGCGCGCGAACTGGTACCGTCAACGTTAGAGATGCAACTAGCGCTATTAGAAACGCCAGCAGTCCTGCGGGCATGTTCCCTCGTTTTGTTTGAAGGTGCTGGCCGGGACGGTACGGCCAGTGCCTCAAGCGTCTTCTGCCGGGTTGGGGGTCCGGCTCCCAAGCAAAAATGGCTGCCCCACGAAGCCCTAACACGATACTTCTAAAATTGTTTCGATTCAATAATGATTGTTTGGCGAGCAGGAGGATGGTTAATCGGGCCTGGCGGAACGGGGTGTTCAAAAAAGCACATCAGCCCGATTGCATTACTTTCGTTGCCGGTCCCTATCTCTCGGTGAGCATGCGGCCAAAGGTGCTCTTCACCTCTTCGCGATTCTTGGTCGCGTAATACCAGTCGATGGTGCGTTTCAGTCCATCGCGAAAAGCCACTTTCGGCTCCCATCCGAGCAATTTTTTCGCGAGAGAATTATCAGCGACGCGATTGAGAGGGCCCGTCGGCATGTCGGGCCGCAGTTTTATCTCGGCTTTGTGACCGGTGAAATCGCAAACCATCTTCACCGCGTCGATAACCTTTATGCGCTCCATCGTTCCCAGGTTGATGGCCGTCCCGTCGTTGATTTTTTCGCCAGCAAGGATTGTTCCTTCGACAATGTCCTCGATATATGTCCAATTGCGGATTTGTGTTCCATCGCCCCAGACTTCGAATGGGTTTTGGCCCAGGAAGGCCCGCGCAATCATGGCAATCACCGCATGATTTTCTACGCCGCGCGGCCCGTAGACGGTGAAATACCGGCACGAAGCTGCGCCCATACCGTGCTCCTTTGCATAGGCGCTCAGCGTAAACTCGCCCATCAGCTTGGCCCAGCCATACGTGTTATCCGCGTCGTTCGGACCTTTTGTGAGGTCTTCCGTCAGGTAGAGCTCTTTTTTAACGTCCGATTGAAGGAAGTTTGGATACACGCAGCCCGACGATGCGAATACGACCTTCTTTACTTTCGCGCGCAGGGCTTCCGCGAAAACGAGGCCGTCGAGGAAAAAATTGGAAGCAGGTCCCGCCTGATGAAGATCGACATATCCGCGGCCGCCATGATCCGCGGCCAGATGAAATACTGTGTTTACGCCCTGCATAGCCGAGCGCGTGATGCCAGGTTCGCGCAAGTCCGCGTGGATAAACTCGACCTTTCCGCTGGCAAGATGTTCCTTGATATTGTCGCGATGCCCGCTGGTCAGATCGTCGACAATGCGGATTTTCGCGCCGCGCGCAAGAAGGTGATCCGTGAGTGTCGAGCCGATGAAGGAAGCGCCTCCCGTCACTAAGACGAGCTTTCCGCTCCAAAAAGTCTCCGAAGATGTCACGCTTTCACGACCCCCTCGATGATTTTCACAAATTTGTTTAGTTCTTTGACTCTATCATAATCGGGCGCAACGGCTCGGGCGGCCCGTCCCATGCTTTGCACTTTGGCCGCGTCGCCGACAAGCGAACGAATGGCCGCGACGACCTCCTCCGAGCGATCTGGATCGGCGGAAACCGCAAATCCAAATTTCGCTCCTAGCAAGGCCGCGTCAGTCTCTTCCGGCGCGACTGCTAGGATGGCCTTTCCGGCCGCAAGGATTCCATACAGTTTACTGGGTACGACGACGCCTTCGAGGCCGCGCTTCACGGTAATGACATGCGCGTCGGCGGCGGCTAAAACTGAAGGAATTTTGTTCGCCGGGAAAAATGGGAGAAATCGTACATTCTTTGCTTCTCTTGCCAGTGCTTCCATGTATGCGCGTTGCGCTCCATCGCCTACGAAGACAAGACCTACGCCATCCACTTCCAAATCGCGCACCGCGGCGATTAGGGTTTCCCACGCGCCGTAGAAACCGAGGTTTCCTGCGTGGACCAGAACGAATCTAAAATCTCCGCGAATTGTCCGTATAATTTCCCCGTCCAGCGAAGGTTCTGGAGTCTTGGATGGAGGGATATCTGTGCCATCGCGGACGATTTCAATGCCCGCCGCGTCAACGCCCTTCGAAATGATGCGTGTCTTCATGTCCTCGCCAAGTACGATTACGCGGGTGGCGCGGCGCAACGCCCAACGGTGCAATCTCTCCCACAGGCGTGCGAGAAATCCTGGTTGGACAATCGCGCCGCCTACCGCCATGTCTGGATACATGTCGCGAATGTTGTAGACGTAGGGCTTGCCCTTCAGCATCGCCACGATGGCTCCCACGATTCCTTCGAATGGAGGGTCCGTCATCGCCAACACTACGTCGCATCGCATGAATAGTGCTCGCGGGATGGCCAGTGCAACGTAGCTCAAGTAATTCAAAATGCGCCGCTTCATTTGAAAGCGAGGATAATCCGTTGAACCCACGCGTGTGATTTTCAGGTGCCCTGCCAATTCCGTTCGCGAAAGATGCCAGGGTCGCCGTTCCGTTGGCTCGTACGAGGGCCGGCCACAAAGCACCGTAACTTCATGACAAGCGGAGAGTGCTTCCGCTACCGTTGCCGCCATCTTTGCGGTTGCCGAAGTGTCCGGCGGATAGTAGAGATTCAGAAGCAGGATTTTCATTCGAACGGAGCTCGCGGCATGTGAATCACGATCGGGTGATCAGGAAATCGCCGAGGACCAGCGCATCCATTTGCGTGCGCTGGAAACAGTCCAGCGCTTCTTCTGGGCGGCAGACGATCGGCTCGTTGTCGTTGAAAGAAGTATTCAGCACGACCGGAACTCCCGTGAGCTGATCAAATGCTTTGATCAAGCCCCAGTAGCGCGGGTTGGCTTCGCGCGTCACTGTTTGCAACCGGCCCGTGCCATCTACGTGCGTCGGCGCTGGGATTTTCTCGCGCTTCTCTGGCCGCACCGAATACGCCAGCGTCATGAACGGCGAAGGATGCGATTTCTCGAACCATTCACCGGTGGATTCGGCAAGAATCGATGGCGCGAAGGGCCGGAAGATTTCGCGGTGCTTGATGCGCTGGTTCAAAATTTCTTTCATTTCCGGCCGCCGCGGGTCGGCGACAATGCTTCGATTGCCTAGAGCGCGCGGGCCCCATTCCGCTCGGCCTTGAAACCATCCGAGGATTTTTCCATCGGCCACAATTGCGGCCGTGCGTTGCATCAGACTTTCCTCTGGCAGTTCTTCAATGTGCCAACCGTTTTTCAGCGATCCGTTCGCATCCATCGCCCGCCGAATCTCCTCGCGCGTGTAACCCGGTCCCCAATACGCGTGATCCATCACGAACGATCGCGACTTCCCCAGAATCTGATGCCAAGCATAGTAGGCCGCGCCGACGGCCAAACCAGCATCGCCCGCCGCAGGATGAACGTAAACTTGTTCGAAACCCGTTGTATCGAAAATCTTCCCGTTAGCTACACAATTGAACGCCACTCCCCCCGCCAGGCACACCGCTTTCAATCCAGTGCGCTCGGCGAGTTTCTTCAGCATTCCAAGATAGATTTCCTCAAGCCGCGCCTGAAGCGCCGACGCCAGATTTTTGTGTCTTTGTTCGAGTGGCTCATCGGGATTCCGTTTGGGCCCCAGCAACTTTTCCATTTCTTGCGAAAACATCCTGCCGAGCGTAGGCGTTTTGTCTGCTTCCGCCCAGCTCATTTCCGGTCCTGTTCGGTGATGCGTAAAATAATCAAGCCCCAGCCGGAAACCGTCCCCATTCGCGCGCACAATATCGCGAAACGCGTCCATTTGCTCCGGCGTACCGTAGGCTCCCAGGCCCATCACCTTGTACTCATCGCCGAATTTCAGAAAGCCCAGATACTGTGTGACGGCGCTGTAAAAAAGCCCCAGCGAGTGCGGAAACGCGATGGCGCCCTCGATCTTCATCCGGCTGCCATCGCCGCTACCCCACATCGTGCTCGCGAAATCTCCGAGACCGTCCGCGGAAAGCAACGCCGCCCGTTCGAATGGCGAAACGAAAAATGCACTGGCGAGATGCGCCTGATGGTGTTCCACGCGATGAAATTTCGCGGCAACTTTTGCCGGATCGATATCGAACGCCTGCGCCAGCGCTTCCGGTATTCCCGTGAACTTCGCCAACACCTTCATCCGCTCGCGCGCGAACGATGGCATGCGCATCGCGTAGAAAAGTTTTGTCCCCAGCCGCGCATAGGGATTCCGCGGCACGGCCACATGATCGATATCCTTTAGTTCCAGTCCCGCTTCTTTCAAGCAATAACGAATCGCCTGTGCCGGAAAGCCCGCGGCATATTTCACGCGGTTAAATCGCTCTTCTTCCACGGCGGCCACAAGCCTGCCTTCGCAGACGATGGCTGCCGACGCGTTGCCGTGATAGGCGTTTATCCCAAGAATATTCATTGCGGGTGAATTCAGTCTACCTCAGGCGCGCGGATCATGCCGCGAGGTGGTGTCTGCACCACTCATTCAGGACGTACAACGCCCACGGACGCGACCACGAAGTCTTGCTCCCGAGAAACGCGGCCCAAACGCCGCGCACACCTTCCGCGCGAAGGTATGGCGCGAGCGCTGGCGCGATGTCCGCGAAACTGGTCTCCAGCCGGGGACGCAGCGGCCCGCGAAGCCATTCCTCCCACGGCAAAGTGAATGTCCGCTTCCGCTGACCAAGAATTTCTCCGGGCAACAGCCCGGCCAGCGATTCCACCAGCAACGCCTTCTGCGCCCCGGCGCGATGGCGCGCCGCATCGGGAAGGGAACTGACGAATTCGATGAGCGGCGTATCCAGCAACGGCACTCGTACTTCCAGCGAACGCGCCATGCTCACCGAATCGGTGTCACGCAGAAGCGTGCTCGCCATATAACAGCGCATTTCCAGCCAAGCAGTAGCGGCTACAGGCTCCAATTTCCCGGCTTCACTGGCGATGCGATCCAGCCAGCCCAGCCAGGTTGGTTCGAGAGTCACGCCGTCGGCGCCCACTGTGCTCGGACGGAAGCGCGGTTCAATCAACCGCTCAAGCTGGCCCGGCGGAAAGAGCGCCCGCGCATAAAAATAAGCATGAGGAAGCGTATCGGGATCGGTCCATGCCGCAACTGCCTTGCCCGCGGCGTCGCGCGACAGCCGAGTCTCGAGAAGGCTCGCTATGAGCGGTGCCATGGCGCGCCGCAAGGGTCGCGGCACGAACCATGCCATTCGAATGAGCCGCTGAAGCAGCGCCGTGTTAGCAAAGCTGGCGTAGCCCGCAAAAAGTTCATCGCCTCCCAGCCCGGAAAGCGCCACCTTGAGGCCAACTTCGCGCGCCGCCCACGAAACGAAATACGTATTGATGCCGTCCATCGTCGGCTGGTCGAGGCCCGCGACGGCTTCGTCAATGCGTGCAAGCATCGCCGAGCCATCGAGAGGAATGTCGGTGTGTTTCGTGCCGCAGCGTTCAGCGACCTTGCGCGCCAGCGGAGCTTCGTCGTACGAAGTTCCCGGGAACGACAACGTGAAGCTCCGAATCCCCGCTTGCGAACGCGCCGCGAGCGCCGCGATTGCTCCCGAATCCAGACCACCGGAAAGGAATAATCCCACCGGCACGTCAGCGATCAAATGCGCGCGCACGGCATCTTCCAGAAGTGGCCGAAGTCTCTTAGCCGCGGAATCCATTTCCTTTGGTTTCCGCGAGTCGCGCGCCGCCGAACTCGTCTGCGCATCCCACCACGGACGTGCTCTGGGCACACGGCGCCGCTCCGGAACGTACAGCAGCATGCGATGGCCAGGCGGAAGAGAAAATACTCCCTCCACCAGGCTCACGGGTTCCGATGCGCTGCCGAAGAGCAGGTAAGAGGTAAGGGCGTCCTGAGAAATCTGCTTCGGCACCACTCCGCTCGCCAGCAGAGCGCGCACCTCCGATGCAAAGGCAAATCCCTCGGGCGTCTGTGTGTAATAGAGCGGCTTGATGCCCAGCGGATCGCGCGCCAAAAAAAGCAAAGGAGCGGTCGCAAATCGTCCACGCAAATCCAGCAGCGCAAACGCAAACATGCCGCGGAGCTCGGTCAAACATTCCTCGCCCCACTCTTCCCACGCATGCACCAGAATTTCCGTGTCGGATTGCGTTGCGAAGCGGTGTCCGAGCAACGATAAACGCTCCCGGAGTTCACGATAGTTATAAAGCTCTCCGTTATAGATGACCGCGACATCCCGGGACTCATTCCAAACGGGCTGCTGGCCTCCGGCCAGATCAATGATGCTCAGCCGCCGCATCCCGAACGCCAGCCCCGGCGCTCGCGGATCTCCTATCAGGAATCCTTCTTCGTCCGGACCGCGATGCCGCATCGCACCGGCCATAGCGCGCACGCGTAGCTCGGCATCCTTACTATGCGATGTGAACGCGACACCGCAAATACCGCACACGCTACTGCTTGATCTCCGGAGTCGAATGGAAGGGCACGCAAGCGCACAAGGAGTGCTCGCGCAGCTGATTCACGCCTCGCCGCCCAGCACGAGAGAGAGAATGCTTCGTTGTTAGCAATACAATCATTCCGGTGCCCCGAATTTTGCACTGGGGACAGTCTCAATTGCAAGCTTGTTATAAAGCGTTTCCATTTCACCAACCGGCTCTTCCCACCCCAGCCGCGCCGTCACCGCACTACACCCTGTAACCAAGCGTGCGCGCAATTCCGCATCCGCAATCAGAGAATGGATGGCTTGTGCCAGCGCACCAGCGTCAAGCGGCACCACCAGCCCCGCCACATCCGCCAAAAGCGGAGCTATCCCGCACTGTTCCGTCACTACGACTGGTGTGCCCGCCGCCACCGCCTCCGCCGCCGTGTTGCCAAAGTTTTCATTTTGCGACGGTAGCACAAACACATCCGCGTCCCGGTACGCTGCCCATTTTGCCTCGCCAAAAATCGCCCCGGCGAATTGGATTTGCGATGCTACTCCAAGCTGCGCCGCCATCTCTTCCAGCCGCGCTTGCATTCCGCCCTCGTCGGGCCCCGCAAACACCAGCCGCAAACTCTTTTTCTCCGCTACTTTGGAAAGCGAAGCAAATGCCTGCAGCAGCATGTCGGGACTTTTCTTCTCCGACAAACGCCCAAGAAAAAGGATGACTTTCGCTTCCTCTGTTAGTCCCAGCGACTTCCGAAAAATTCCTCGCGCCGGCCACGAAGCGGGCACTTCCACCCCATTGCGGCGCAGCACTATCTTTTCGCGCTTCACGCCTCCGCTCGCCTGTTCTTCGACCTCTTGCTCGGACGTCGCGACGATGGCGCTCGCTTCTTCAAACAGGCGCCGCCCGAACAACGTGTGATAAATCCGCTTCAACCGCAAGCTTCGCACGATCGGCACAAACATGCCGATAGGTTCCACTACGTACGGGATTCCTCGCCTCGCGCAAGCCGACGCAACCGCCGGCCCAAGAAAATCGTACAGCCCGTAAATATGTGCCAAATCAATATTCTGCAGCTGCTCCTTGCAGAATCCTTTCACCGCCGGATTCCAGCTCAGCGACCGGTACCGCAACCAAGTCGGCAAATAGATTGCCCTCACTCCATTTTCTACGAGCTTCCAACCGAACGGACTCTGTTCCGCGCTGGATTTCTTTTCCGCGCTCATGCGTGCTTCGAGGCCCCAATCCACCGTCAGCACCGTCACTTCATGCCCGAGCCCGGCGAGTCCCTCCGCCAGCGCCCGCACCTTTACCGGCGGGCCGCCTAATTCAAGAAAAGGTGCGTAGGATGCTGTGACGTTCAAGATTCGCATTGTTCGCGAAGGATTTTCTTCAAGGACTTGGCAAAAACGCTGAACCGGAATTCCCGCTCGACGCGTTGCCGGCCGCGCCCGCCCATTTTTTGCGCCAGTGCCGGATCCGAAAGCAGCGTCTCGATAGATGTTGCCAGCTGTGCCGCGTCGCCGTGCGGTACAAGGTAGCCCGTCACGCCATCTTCTATCACTTCCGGTGCTCCGCCGTGTGCTCCGCCGATCACCGGTTTTCCGTGCGCCATCGCCTCAAGATAAACAAGCCCGAATCCCTCGCCTCGGCTCGGCAAAGCAAACATCTCGCACGCCTCATAACAAGCCGCGAGCTCTTCGAAACTCAAACCGCTAAGAAAATGTACGTGGCGATTCACGCCGTTTTTTTCCGCCAGTTCTTCCAGCCAGACCCGGTCATCGCCATCGCCCACAGCCACGAGTTGCAGCTCCGGCCAGCGCGTCAGAAGCCGCGGCAGCGCGGTGATCAGCGTGTCCATACCCTTGTATCTTTCCTTCGCCAGCCAGCGGCCAACGCTCAGTATCACGCGTCCCTCGGGATACCCGTGCGGCAGCTTTCCTTGCGGCGCATTCGCCGGAATCGTTTCGAATTCCGGATCAAGCGCCCAGGGCAACACGCGGATTCGCTCGCGCCGCACCTGCTGCTCGGCCACGTGAGTCGCCGTATCCGCGCTTGGAGCAAGCACCACATTCGCACGCCGCAGCGCCAGCCTTCGCACCGCGGGCAGCGGCTCCCACACTTCCACGCCGTGCGTGCAAACGATAGTCCTGAGTCTCGGTGCCGCGATTTTCATGGCTTGCGCCACGGGCCCAAGGTTGGGATGTCCTGCCAGAACTACTTTTCCGTGACGCTTCGCCGTCCGTATCGCCGTCGCCGTAAACCGCGCTTTGCTCCGTTCGCAGCCCGTAAACACGAATTCCTTGCCGCCCACCGACATCCTGTGCAGCTCTCGCGTGTCATTCAAGCTAAGCAGCCGATAGTCCAGGTGCCGGCTCGTCGCGAATTCGCTCAGCACAGCCGCCAAATGCCGGCTCGCCCGCTGTACGCCGCCAGTCCCCTCTAATTCACTAAACAGTCCAATCAGCACGCGCCGAGTCTGCCTTGTGTCGTAACGTAAGGCAAGCCCTCCCGAAATGTTCTTGAACGATTCTGCCGAGAATTGCCGCCGGAAGTTGCCGGTGTTAGACTCGCGGCGCTTATCCAACCGTGAAAAGACCGCCCAGACCTTCGTTTCCCATTCTGCGGCTGCCCTTGAATTTTTTCGTGGCTGCGCTCTCTTTGTATACCCAGTTCCCCTCTGCCGCGGCAGCGATGCCCCAGACAACTCGACCGAGGGAAGAACTACATGGCGTACTCTCCCGCCAGCAGCTCAAACCTCCGCTGCGCGACGCCGGCATCTCCTTGCACTACAGTCCCGACGGCCGCTATCTGATGGCGCAAGATTCCACCGGCCTCTACGTTTTTTCCCGCGAACCGCTCAGGTTGCGATTATTAATTGGAACCGAGGACGTCTATCCTGCGCGTATTACATCCGATTCCCAAGAGATTGCCGTCATTGGACACAGCCTTACATTGGATCGCGAGAAGCTCCCGGCAGGACCGAAAATGGAACAAACCACACTTCCATTTCGCGATGGCTGTCTTGACGCTGAACTGTCGCCGGGCGCTGAATTCGCTGCCTGCCTGACGCCCGACTTCACGCTCATTATTCAGCCGCTTTCATCCAGTCAGCAGACCTTTTCGGAATCCTTAGATAGACCTACCGCTCCATTCCAAGTAGTTTTTATACCATTGGGCGCGGACACGGCTTTTTCCAGTCCTTTTGGATTCCGTTTGTCCAATAAATGGGACTTGCTAGTCAACCGCGGCCTGAAATTTCTGCCGCTGCACTTTTCCTCGGATGGCAAGAACTTATTTGTGGCCGATGGCCTCAACGGCTTCCGCGTTGACCTCACGACTCGGCAAAAAACATCTCTCCCCGGTCCCCTCCGAAAACGCACATTTGCGACATTTTCAGTCCTGAAGGATGACCGCGTCCTTCTCGTGGGCGGCGAAAAAGAGGAAGCCCCGGCGATCCTTTCCTTGAAGAGCGGAAACGTCGTTGCTGTCCCCTCGCTAAAAGCCGACGCAGCCAGATTGGCTAGCAATCCGCGCTACGCCCTGCTCTCCCAAACGGGAATTGTCGGAGACCGCGTCTTCGATTTGGACCAGAACCGCGAACTCGAAACTCCCGTCAATCTTGCCGTCGACATCTTTGAAAACGAAATGGCAATCGTAAACGACAAGGGAGAGCTGTTCCTTTATCATATTGGGGAAACATTGCCGTTTCGTTTCTCTGAACTCCCTCTGGACCCGCTGCCCGTCCTTCATGCTGCCGCTGTGACTCCCAGCCTCGACCGGGTCGCCTTCGCTCTCAATGGCAGCGGCGGCGTTTTTTCCTTGGACACGGGGCAATGCCTCTACTCCGGATCCAGTTTTGCCTCCGTGAATTTTTCGGATTCGCCTTCCACTTATCTGCTCGCGCCCAGAAATCAGAAATTGCCACCTCGCGTGCTTCAGATCGATCTTTCCTCCGCCAGATCAACTCCTGAATGGTCCGGCGGAAAAGATGTCCTCCGTTCGGGCGGAACCGTTCTTTTGGAATATGGCTTTGAGAGCCCCATGGGGCATGGCATCGCCATGATCCAGGAGAACGGTCTTCCCTATCGACTTCGCGCGCTCGAACCAGCCACCGGCAAGGAACTCTGGAAGCGAGAGTTTCCCTATGATCCCCCTGTGCCGTTCGCGGACCCTCAAGGCGAGCGGCTCGTTCTTGCTTGGAATGCGAAAAGCCCGGGAGGAGAGTCCGCGGCCAAAAGCATTCGCTCGGCCTGGGACATATTCAAGCACGCGAAACTCACGAAGTTGGACTCGTTCTTCGAGGTCTTGGACGCGCGTTCAGGAAAATCTGTCGCCGGCGTGCTGGTTCAACAAGGGAGTGGCCCCTACAGTTACGACGCGGCATTCTCCGCCGGCGACTCTCTCTTTCTCATGAAAGACGGAAAGCGCATCTCGGTATATTCCTTGCAGGATGGGAACTTAAAGGCGCGGCTCGTCGGCGGAATTCCCACTGCGAATGCCCAGAGCAAATTGTTTGCACTGGAAGAAGGTCCTGGGCGGCTCTGCATCTACGATCTGGTGACTGCAGTCAAACTAGATCAACAAATCTTCCCTGATGCCATCGCCTACAGTCATTTCTCCGCCGACGGTAATCGCCTCTTCGTCTTGAGCAAGCACCAGGTGGCATACATCTTGGATGTCAGCGGCGTGCGTACTGCTCCAACTCGCGATTCCGAGTCTCAATAGCCCGTCGCGCAAGACAAGTCCCCGCACCCAGTGCTAGGATACGGCGCGATGAAAACCTCTTTGAAAATGCGTCTCTCTTACTCTGCATTCACGATCTTTTTCCTGACGCTTCTCACAGCAGGCTCAGCTGCGGCTCAGACCGCCCAAGTCTTCCGTCTCGATGGCGGCAATTCCACGTATGCGTTTGGTGTCAACGAGCGAGGCGAACTGCAGCCGCTCTATTGGGGCGGCCGCGTCGGCCCGCACGATAACGTTCCTCCCGCGCACTCATTGCCAGAAGTGGCCTCCTTTGATTCGCCATACACCACCACGCCGAAGGAATACTCAGGCTGGGGCGCGGGTTTATTCACCGAGCCCGCTCTTAAAGTAACTTTCGCCGATGGCAACCGCGATTTGGTTCTTCATTTTGTCCGAGCCACTCAGAATAGTCCGCAGGCAGTCGAGCTGCAGCTGAAGGATATTTCCCGCGAAATTTATGTGACGCTGCGCTACTCCATCGACCCGGAAACCGGTATCCTCGCGCGCTCCGCCGACATTGAAAATCGCGAGAAGCAGCCGGTCGTAATCGAACAAGCCGCTGCCGCGCAATGGACTCTGCCCCCTGCGCGCTACACCTTGAGCTATTTAACAGGCCGCTGGGCCGGCGAGTGGACGCTGAATCAGGAACCGGTTCTCGGCGGCGCGCGCGTTATCGAAAGTCGCCGCGGAACCACCAGCCATCAAGCCAATCCATGGTTTGCCATTTCTCGCGACAGCGGACCACTCACCACCGGACCGATTGCGGCCGGCGAAGAGAACGGGGAAGTCTGGTTCGGCGCGCTCGCGTGGTCCGGCTCTTGGCGCATCACCATTGAACACACCCAACTGGACGCGGTACGCGTCACCGGCGGCTTCAATCCCTTCGACTTCGGTTACAAGCTCAAACCCGGTGAACATCTCGAGACGCCCATATTTTATGGCGGCTATTCCGATCACGGCTTGGGCGGCGCCTCGCGTTTACTGCATCATTTTGAAATCGCCCACATCCTCCCGCAAGCGCCCGACCCCAAGCCTCGCGCGGTAATTTACAATTCGTGGGAAGCCACGGAATTTCGAGTCGATGAAGCCGGACAAATGGCCCTCGCCGAAAAAGCCGCATCCATCGGCGTCGATCGCTTCGTGATGGACGACGGCTGGTTCGGACAGCGCAAGGACGACCACGCCGGACTAGGTGACTGGTATGTGAATCAGGAGAAATTTCCTCGAGGCCTGAAGCCGCTCATCGACAAGGTGCATTCCCTCGGCATGGATTTCGGTTTGTGGGTCGAGCCCGAAATGGTCAATCCGAATTCCGATCTCTATCGCAAGCATCTCGACTGGGTTCTAAATTTCCCCGGACGCCAGCGTTCCGAATCGCGCAATCAGCTCGTCCTCAACCTCGCGCGCCCCGATGTGCGCGATTACGTCGAAGGCTTCCTCGATAAGCTGCTCACCGAAAACGACATCGCCTTTCTCAAGTGGGATTACAATCGCAACTGGTCGGAGCCCGGCTGGGATCAAGTTCCCGTCGACGAACAAAAGCGCGTCTACGTCGAGTTCATCCACAATCTCTATACGATTCTCGCGGACCTGCGCAAGAAGCATCCCAAAATCGAAATTGAAAGCTGCTCCGGTGGTGGCGGCCGCGTCGATCTCGGCATCTTGCGCTACACCGATGAAGTCTGGACGTCCGACAACACTGATCCTTTCGATCGCCTCTCGATGCAGGATGGATTCACTTACGCGTATACACCGCAAATCATGATGGCTTGGGTCACCGACTCGCCGCACTGGCTCAACAACAAGCGCGTGACGTCGCTCGCCTATCGCATGCTCAGTTCGATGCAAGGTTCGCTCGGCATCGGCGCCAATCTCAATCAGTGGACCGCCGAGGATTTTGCAACCGCCAAGCGCCTGATCGCCGCGTATCACTCCGTGCAGCGAACAATCGTGCGCGGCGATCTGTACCGCCTCGTCAGCCCGCGCGATGGCAGCGAATTCTCCGCGACGCAAACAGTCTCTGCTGACAAAAATCAGTCCGTCGTTTTCGCCTTCGCAATTGCCACGCAGGAAGGCCGCGGCTTTCCCCTGCTGCAACTCCAAGGCCTCGATCCCGTCGCCGAATATAAGCTCAGCCCGATAGAAGGCAAAGCCCTTCCGGGCACACCGGAAAGCGCCTCAGGCGCGTGGTGGATGCACCACGGCTTGCAGTTGGACTTGCGCGGCGACTTCCAGGCGGCTGCATTCCAGCTCGATCGCCAGCGCTAATCCGCTAGCAGCATAATAGTATTTTTCGAAAAGCTTCAAGCCAGAAACACGGAGCTGCCGCGCTCGTCAACACTTCTTCACACATGTAATAACCGCCCGCTCCGCGTTTTTATTCTAGATGCCGCCACTGTTTTCACACGCCTGCAAATACATTCAAGAACTCGAACACACTTGGAATAATCCGCGCGCCGCCCCAGTCGAAATAAATGCATGCACGTCCCATGGAGACGCGAAGAAACTCGGTACAAAATGCGCCGCCGATCAACGGCCCGCAAAGATAGTCAAGAGACAAAGGAGAATTGCAATGAAAGTGTTGAGCGGATTGTTGGCCCTGGCCTGCGTGCCAGCGGCTCTAGCAGGAAATAATGCAACCCTTCCAAAAGATAACGTGGTCGAGTTCGTCTCCGAAAGATTGGATGTCACAACGCTTCCCTCGTCCATTCGTCCTAAACCACAGAAGAGCAAGAAGACCTTCGGTGATTATGGCTACGTTATGCGGCAACTCGAGGATAAACAAGCGCTCATCGAAGCGACGCCCGCGGGCTCGCAAATCAGCATCCGCGTCCTCGAACAAAAAGCATCCGCAATTTACGTTTGCGTTCAGGCACCTGGACCAGATGCGAACAGCGGTCCCATCCAGCGAGTCCTCCTGCTGAAGCTAAAGAATGCGGACGGCCTTCTGAAGGGCAGGGAGTCCTTGAAAGAATTCAGCGGCTGCCCTGTGCTAGGCGGCGACCCCGCCGCCGCAGACTCCTACGGCGGCTGATAATTCATTTCCCCAGAACGCGCCCCGCGGATCAAACTCCCACCGCTTGCTGTTGCAACGGTGATGGACGGCCCGCGGGGTTTCTCTAAGTACGCCATCTGTTGGATATGGGTGATGCTCCTTCTCGCCGCTCACGACAAAGACCACCCAAACCCACCCAAGTAATGTTTTTGCACTATTCCCTCGGCCAAACAGTGCGTATAGCCTCCTCGGAATTCCGTCGATTAGCCGTTCTCGCTGGCGACAAGGGGCACCTCATGTCCGTTCAAGCTTCCACTCTCGAATTGCAGCCGTCCTTCGCCGCCACCAATACGTGGCGTAGCCGCACTCTCGCCTTGCTCCTCATGATCTCCATCGCCGGTATTTTCTGGGTAGATTCGCGTTACCCGGCCCTGCTCAAGCGCTACCATGCGGGCACACAAGTCAAAGCCGCTGGCGCTCTCACCTTCGGTGCTGTTTATCAAGTAGAAAGCACCATGCCGCTCTCCACTCGCGTTTGGCGCACCACCGTCAACTGGCTCGACGCCAACCGCATAGGCATGACCTTCTCTTTTCTCTTCGGCCCCGCAGCACTCACTTTTCTTGCGACGCTCCGCAGACGCCGCACGAATTCCGTCTATCTGAATACTCTCTTCGGCGCAGCCGCTGGCATGCCCTTGGCCGTCTGCACCAATTGCGTGGCCCCCATCGCGCGCGGATTCTACGCCTCCGGAATGAGCACCGAATCCGTTCTCGCCGCAATGTTTGCCTCTCCCGCACTCAACGTTGTCGTCCTCGCTATGACCTTTGCGCTTTTTCCCCTACCCATCGCCCTTCTAAAGCTCGCCACCGTTCTTTTTTTAATTTTTGTCTTCGCACCTGCTGCGGCGTCACGTCCAGGAGCCATTGCGCCCTTCGTCTGCCCTATCGAAATCCCCGTTTCGGAAACCTGGAGTCAGGCCCTCGTTTCCACCACGCGCTCTTACTTGAAAAGCTCTTGGTATGTTTTTCGCGTAGCCTTTCCGTTGATGATTTTCGCCGCCGTTCTCGGCGCGTTGGTGATCGAAATTCTTCCCGCACAAGCGCTCATTGCTCAAGCAACGACCGGCGGCATCCTTCTCGTCGCCCTGATCGGCGCTTTTCTTCCCGTTCCCATGGCCTTCGACGTTGCCATCGCCTACATCGCCATGACCAAAGGTGTCCCGCTTCCCTACGTCGTTACGATTCTCTGCACTCTCGGCATCGTCAGCGTCTTCTCACTCTCCGTCGTCGGCAAAACTATCTCCTGGAAAGTAGCTGGGGCAGCCTACGCCACCGTCGCCGCCCTCGGCACTGTGGCCGGTCTTCTCTCCCGCTTCCTCGCCTAACACGCGCACCGCAAGTGGCGTGCCATGCTGCCACAATTAGCCCGAAACACACTCCGCGCGGTACTGGTACGATTTCATTCCGCATTTCACCGAAACCTTCTGCCATTACGCGTGTTCTAGCACTTCAGGTACAAAAGAAACGCGAGTACGCACCTCGCTCGTCCCGACTTCGACCGCCTGCCTGACCAACCTCCGACCGGCACGGCGTTGTCCCCGCGAGCGCATCTGTCGTTCAGCACGGAGATCCGATCATGTCCACCTCGGCTCAGCAAGTCCCGCCACTGACTTCCAGCATCGAACGCCGTTTCTATCCTCGCATCGTCCCGCAAGCCCCGATCTTCGTTGCCTTCAGTGAAAATATTTCGGAAGAGAGCCTCTTGCTCAACGTAAGTGAAAATGGTCTGCTGGTCTCGACTCCCGCTGACCTGGCGTGCAATTTTGTGGCTCGCCTTTGTATCCGGCTCCAAGGTCTTCCCAAGCCCGTGCAAGTCACCGCTCGCGTCGTCTGGGCCAGCGAAGCGAGTAAGCTGGCGGGCATCCAGTTGCTTAATCTCAACGAGCACGATCGCCAGCAAATCCGCAAGTGGGGCGCGCGCGAATCCGCCCAATCCTTGCAATCGGAGCCAGATCAACCTGTGCTCGCCGTTCCGCCATCCGCAAGTTCATCCGAGGCGAACCGCGCCGCCGCCGGGTCTATAGATGACGCGCTCCTCGGCACTTCAGGTGAAATCGTTGCGCCTGCCCCACCTCCGATCGCCAACAAACGCTTCATTTCTACAGTTGCTGGTCGTGCAATGCGAGCCATGCTCGTAGCCACAGTTTGCCTCGCGGCTACGATCCTCCTCATAAAAGCCGCGCCAGGCAATCCTTTCGCGCGCCTCAAGAACACGCGCTCCGTGCCCAGCGCCTCGACGCCACTTGCTCAAGAATCCCAGTTAACTCCCCAACCTCTCGACATCTCAAATCACGCCGCCGCCCAAGCAGCAGCTCCAGCGTCTCCCGACGATACCGCTACGTCTAAACGCGCTCCCATCGCAGCCGCCTCTCCTCATCACGATTTCGCAAAAGTAGTGAAAGCAACCAGTGCAGCTGCCCTTGAGGAAAATCCCCCCGCCACGCAAAGCGATCTATATTTGACCGCAGCGCTTCCTGCCACAGCCGAAGTCGCCCCCGAGCGCAGCAGCGTTTCCCCTCAATCGTCCGCTGCCGCCGAAATTCCAAGTGAAGTTATGCTCGAAACGGAGGCTGCGCTTCCTGCCGATCCGGCAACTCCGCTGCCGTCTCCTCCAATTCCAACGCGCCCCACAAATCTTCCCGCCAGCACATCCACAACGATTGCCTCAAACACGCCCTCGAGCACATCTTCAACGCCGCCTTCAAACCCAATCGCTGCGCCCACCCGCGCGGCATTTGCTCCTCAACCCGCGCCCACCGTCATTCACATGGACCCTCCGCGAAACCAAGTCCTCGAAGTCCGCCTCCCCAACGCGCGCCAGGCTTCCTATCTTCCTTTGCCGGGCGAACACGTGCTCGAAACGCCCTCCGTTACAATGCACATCCAGCGTTCCGTTCTAATGCCCGCGTCGCATGGATGGTTCGCCAGCCGAAATAAAAAAATAGTGGTCGGTGAGCTGATTTCCCGCGTCGATCCACAAGCCGCCCAAATTCCAACCGCCTCCGTCAATTCCGTCCGCGTCAAAGCCACCATCGCCCCCGACGGCCACATCGAAAACGTAAAGCAAATTCTCGGTCCGCCGAATCTAGTCCCAGCCGCTGCCAAAGCGCTCCTTGAATGGCGCTATCAACCCACACTAGTCGACGGCAAGCCCGTCGAAACACAATGCTACGTAGTCTTCCAATTTCACTCCCCAACCTACCGCGCCGCAAAACGTTAAGAGCGGCACAAACAACTTTGAGGCTGTCAATTAAGTCCAATTTTCGCAGGAGCACTTCCTACTGCCTGGGAGACGCCGTTCCCGTAAAACGCGCCCATTTTATGGAGCGCTCCATTTTGAAACCGACTCGCTAACCAAAAGAATCACTAGTTCCAAAGCGACAGGGGGCAAGCATGGGCGCGGAAGGGTCAGGCCCCACAATGTTTTCCGAATTGCCGACCAGACGCACATTCTATGGATGGAATTTGACGGGTCTGTAGGCAAGTCCCGATAGATGGCTTATCTTCCGAGGAAACACTTGCAGCGATGCGGCTAGCCTGTGCTACCGTTACGCGCGTCCACTCAGGAGTTAGATCATGCACCGCAGGTTTGCAGCATTTGTCGCTTTTGTGACGCTCCCGGCGATGTTGGACGCTCAGGTGAGGGGAGTCGCGGTGGAGAACATCGACCGCAGCGCCAACGCATGCACCGATTTTGATGCCTATGCCAACGGGCAATGGCGCGCGACGCATCCCATGCCCGCTATCCAGACCACATGGGCCATTCGAACCGTCACCCAGGATGAGACGCGGGCGCGTCTCCGCTCGATCGCGGAAGAAGACGCAAGCAAAGCGGCATCGATGCCCAAGGGGTCGCCAGGGCAGCTCACGGGCGATTTCTATGCTGCCTGCATGGACGAAACTCGTGTGAATGGTCTGGGGCTAAAACCACTGGAATCGATGCTGAAGGGCATCGAAGGCGTACATGATGCGAAGAGCCTTAGCGCGGAGATCGTTCGCATGCAGGAAATTCGTCTCGCGGCGCCGCTCGTTCTCTCCGCTACGCAGGATTTGCACGACACGACGCGAATGATTGCGGAGGTTAATGTCGCGGGACTCGGCATGCCCGATCGAGACTACTACCTGCGCGATGAGCCGCGCTTCAAGGATGTACACGAGAAGTACGTTGCCTACATGCACAAGATGATCGCTCTCGCAGGGGCCAGCGACGTGGATGCGATGCCCGCTGCCGCCGGCGTGATGAAGATCGAGACGGCGCTGGCGCAGGCCCGCCTTAGCCGCGTTGAACTGCGCGATCCGAAGGTGCAGGACCATCCAATGAGCATCGCGGAGCTGAAGATGCTCGCTCCGCACTTCGATTGGAGTGAAGAGTTCCACGCGCTCGGTGTGACGCCGGAAGGGCACATGAATGTACCCCAGCCAAAGCTGGTGCAAGCCTTCGATGGCCTGCTTGCCTCGGCTTCGATGGACGACTGGCGCTCCTATCTCCGCTGGCAGTTGGTCAACGGCGAGGCATCCCAGCTGGCGGCTTCGTTTGAGACAGAGCGCTTTGGCTTCTACGGAACTGCCCTGACCGGTGCGAAGGAACCGCGTCCGCGCTGGCAGCGGTGCGTCATCGCGACGGACGCGATGTTGGGAGAGGCGCTCGGGCGCGAATACGTCGACCGCTATCTGCCACCGGAAGCGAAGGCCCGTGCGCACCAAATGGCGGTGAACATCGTGAATGAGTTGAAGCGGTCCATCGAGACGCGCGACTGGATGACCGCGCCCACGAAGGCCAAGGCTCTTGAGAAGGTGAGCGCTCTCAATATCAAGGTCGGGTATCCCGACAAGTGGAAGGACTATGCGGGCGTGGTGATCGACCGCACCACCTATCTTGAAGACTACTTGAGCACGGCGCGTTATGGCGTGCGGGACGACCTTAGCCAGATCGGTAGACCGGTCGACCGCGGTCGGTGGGGCATGACTCCGCCCACTATGAATGCCTACTACGACCCGCAAATGAATGAGATTGTTGTGCCTGCAGGTTATCTGCAGCCACCGGGGTTCGATCCCAAGGGACTGGATGCGATCAACTACGGCGCGGTCGGCGTCAGTATTGGCCACGAGATTTCGCACGGCGTCGACGACGAAGGCGCGCAGTTTGCGGCCGATGGCAAGCTGGAGAAATGGTGGACCGACGCCGACTATAAGAATTTTGAGGCGCACACCGCCTGTACGACGAAGCAGTATGACAACTACTACGTCGAGCCTGGGTTGCATCTGCAGGGCAAACTGGTCACTGGAGAGGCGCTCGGTGATCTTGGCGGCGTCAATCTTGCGTATCGCGCCTACATGCGCTCGCGCGAAGGGAAAGGTCCTGAGCCAAACGTGGACGGCTTCACGCCGGATCAACAATTCTTCCTGGCCGAGGCGCAGTGGCGCGGCGCCATCGTCCGCGCTGAAGCCGCTCGAACGGCCGTTTCCACCGACCCGCATCCGCCGGGCAAGTACCGCGTCCTCGGTCCGCTCAGCAACATGCCGGAGTTTGAGAAAGCCTTCAACTGCAAGGCAGGCGACCCGATGGTTCGGCCGGAGACGGAGCGATGCGCAGTTTGGTAGGAACGCTCCGAATGGCGACGCGCTCGGAAATAGCTCATTTAAACAATTAGAGTTCTATTCGGTAATCGACCTGCTGCCCAAAAGCTTCGCGAGCTCGCTAAATCGCTCCAGATAAATATCCGCCGGATGTGCACCGCGATCGTGCACACCAAATCCATAATTCACCACCGCGGCCAGAGTTCCCGCATTCCGCGCCGTCTGTACATCCACTTCGGAGTCGCCTACCAGCAGCGCCTCCCCCGGCTCGGCGCCCAATTCTCTCAAGATGGTGCGCGCGCCTAGCGGATCGGGCTTCTTCGTTTCAAAACTATTTCCCCCATAAATCGCTCGAAAATATTTCGCAAGCCCCATCGCCTCCAGAATCCTCACGCTGATCCGCACCGGCTTGTTCGTCAAAACCGCCATCGGCATGCTCGCCAGTTTTTCCAGCGTCTCCGCGACGCCTGGATATGCATACGTCGTATCCATTTTGTGCGTTTCGTAGTAACGCAGAAAAAATTCCAGCGCCTGTTGCCGTTCCGCCTCCGTGCACCCATCGCCAAGCGCCCGGGCCACAAGTTGCGGCGCGCCATGCCCGATGTAGCCGGAAATCGTTTCTTCCGCCAACTCTCTGCGCCGCAATTCGCGCAGCATTGCATTAACGGAATGAATCAAGTCCTGCTTCGAATCGATCAGCGTCCCATCCAAATCAAAAATCAACACGCGCACAGAGCTCAATTTGTCGTCAGCCATGAATCTTTCATTTTAATATGTCTGCCGCCTCTTTCGGCATCCCGCGCGATTTTTAATCCATCATGAAAGCTGCATTAAAGAAAGCGTTCTATCGTTTATCAGAATTCTCTTCGTTTCGCGTAAACTATACAGCTTGGCGCTCGGCACAATACTCAACCGGAGACCCACACTACATGGCCCAGGTTCACCCCTTCCAATCGTTTCGTTACAACCCCCAGCGTGCTCCGTTCGAACGCGTCCTCACCCAGCCTTACGACAAAATCTCGCCATCCATGCAGGACAACTATTACGCCGCCGACCCGCATAACCTCATCACCGTCGAAAAAGGCCGCGCTTATCCTGACGATTCACCACAGAACAATGTCTACACGCGCGCCGCCGCCGCGCTCGAGAGCTGGATCAGCGAAAACGTTCTCGTCCAGGATCCGCTTCCGTCTTTCTACGCTTATTCCCAGGAATACACCGTTCCCGGCACCGGCGAGCAGCGCACCCGCCGCGGCTTCATCGGCGCCGGCAAGCTCGAAGATTATTCCGCCGGCGTCGTTTTTCGCCACGAGCACACGCTCTCCGGCCCCAAAGCCGATCGCCTCGAACTTCTTCGCAATACCCGCACGCACACCGGCCAGCTCTTCATGCTCTATTCGGATCCGCAGCAGCGCATCGATGCCCTCCTGAAGGATGCCGAGTCCGCCCCTCCTGCCACCTCTCTCCGCGATGAATACGGCGTCACGCACCGCCTGCGAATCATCGCTGACCACGGCCGCACCACCGCCATCAGAGCCGCCATGGAAGAACACAAACTTGTGATCGCCGACGGCCATCATCGCTACGAGACCGCGCTGAATTATCGCAATGAGCGCCGCCTCACCGCCGGCGGACTTCATCCCTCGGCTCCCTACGCCCCCGCGTCCTACGATTTCGCGATGATGACGTTCGTCAACACCTGCAGCGAAGGCCTCACCATTCTTCCTACGCACCGCCTCGCCGCTAACCTGCACGATTTTTCCTGGAGCGAAGCCCGCCGTTATCTCGAGCCCTGGTTCGAAGCGCAGGCATTCCCTTTTGCGGACGATGGACAAAAAGCCGCCGCGCAAAATAAATTTCTCGCGCAGCTCCACCAGGCACGCAGCCAGAGAGCTAGCGGCGTTTATCCCGTTGCGGAGCATGCCAAGCGTGCATACTACGTTCTAACGCTGCGCCGCGGCGCTGATCTTTCGCAGCTTCTCCACGCCGTGTCGCCGTTACAGCGCCAGTTGGATGTGGTCCTTCTGCACGACGGTATTCTCGAGCCCGCATTCGGCATCACTCTGCAATCCGTCACCGCCGAACGCAATCTCAGCTACGAGCGCGAAGCTTCCGCCGCTCTCGACGCCGTCGACCGCGGCGCCGCGCAGATCGCTTTCCTACTGAATCCCGTGGATGTCGACCAGGTTATGCGCATCGCGCTTGCTGGAGAAGTGATGCCGCAAAAATCCACCGACTTCTATCCCAAGCTGCTGAGCGGCATCACCATGTACCGCATCGACTGACACAAAAGGCCCCTCTTCCGATTCGCGGTTACCAGACCAGAGGGATAAGCCGAGACCGCGTGCTCTGGCAGTATTCGGAATAGCCCGCCAACTCCTGACAAAGAACTTTTTCCTCGTTCAAAATTCGCAGAACGATCACGGGAATGAGCAGCGCAAATGCCGGCACCGCCCAATACGACCCAAGCGCCAACGGTGTGAACAAAATCGAAATGATCGCGCCGAGATACATCGGATGACGGACGATCCGGTAAGGTCCAATGGAAATGACGCGCTGATCCTTTTCCACCTGTATGATCCGCGATGCGTAGCTGTTCGCGCTCATCACCCAATACGTCATCAGGTATCCCGCGAGAGCAATTGCCCCTGAACAGATCATGAGCCAGACAGGCACCGCACCGAGAGTCCTGCGCGACCATCCAAATCGGAAATCAAATCCCGGAATCAGGAAAGCAACAAGGAAAATCAGCTTCGCGAGTTTCATAATCAGTTTCTGTTCGTCGACTTTTTCTTTGCTCTGCAGCCTTCGTTCGACTAATTGCGGATCGTGCTCCGTGAAATAGATGGACGCCGCCATCATCGGAATCATCAGGAGTCCCAGAAATATCCAGCCCTGCCGGAATTTCCAGGTGCCCGCGGGAAGGAACAACATTGCACCAGTCACGACGGCTGTAAGCAGGCATTGAACAATGACTTTTGTTCTGAGGCTCATGCCATCCCAAAGCAAAAGGGCACGCGCGTGCGTGCCCTTTTGCAAAAACCATTCTTCGCGCTGCGGCCCGGCTTACTTGGCGAAGCTGGCCACTGCTTCGGCTTCGCTGTTGTATACGTCGAACACCGTCAGCAGCTTCGTAATTTGCAGCACTTCCTGAAACTTGCTCCCCAGGTGCGCCAGCTTCAGCGCCGCGCCCTGCGACTTCGCGCTGTGATGCGCCGCCACCAGCGTGCCCAACCCTGCGCTGTCGATGAACGTGATATTCGCCATGTTTAGCACAACTTTTTTCTTTCCTTCGGCGATCAAGCTCTTCACTTTTTCCCGCAGTGCGTTGCTCTCTTCGCCCAGCACGATACGCCCGTCCAGCGCCACCACGGACACGCCATCCACTTCCCGGTTCGTCATCTTCAATGCCACTGTGTTTTCCTCCTCATCGGATAGCAGTACCGGCGGCAACCCGGGCCGGAACCACAAAGCTTATCAATAATAGTCCGCGCACGACATGTAATATCCGCAGACCGGGCAAATCAATTTGCAGCGCCGCGATTCCAGCCTCTTCGAGCACACTGGACAATAGCGCGAAGCATCTTCCCCCGGGATCCCTGTGGTCCCTTCCACGTTCGCCGGCGAGGCCTCCTGCGTAGAAACCTCAACCGTCTTCCGCTGAACCGGGGCAAGCTCCTGTTTCGCAACACTATTCACGGCTCGACGTTTATAGCACATCCCCCGCCAACTGTGTAGCGCAACGGCCACCAGTCCCTGCTCGCAACCTCTCGCGTCCATATTCCGGCTCGCCTCACGCGCCGTCCGTTCCCGTAGGGGCACGATACATCGTGCCCTCCGATCTTACCCCACCCCCGGTCGTGTCATCCCGAGCGAAGCGAGGGATCTGCTTTTCTCTTACTTTCTCAGCCTTGGTTTAGGATTCCCCACGCTCCTCCGCGTACTCCGCGGCCTCCGCATTGTCTTTTCTCTTTTCTTCCCTCAGCTCTTCTTTTGCTATTGTCTTCTTCGAGTCCTCTTATGTCCTCAAAATCCCCCAAAGTCCGCGGCCTAGACCTCGACCCCCAAACCCGCTGCCTTCACTACCACTCCCCGCTCGACATCATCGCCATCAAAATGAAATGCTGCTCCACCTACTACGCCTGCAAAGACTGCCACGACGCCCTGGCCAACCATCCCCTCGAACCCTGGCCCCCATCCGAGTGGCACACGCCAGCTATCCTCTGCGGAGCCTGCCGCACCGAGCTAACCATCTCCGCCTACCTCGCCTGCAACTCGATCTGCCCCGCCTGCCAAGCCGCTTTCAACCCGCGCTGCGGCAACCATCTCCATTTCTATTTCGCCGGCCAAGCAATCCGCCCCGAGCCTCGATAAGCCAGATTAGCGATGTGCCCCGCCCGCGCCGCCGCCACTCCGGTTTCCACCGGCGCGTTCGGCTCTTTGCGGCTCTTGATGCACTCAAAGAAGTTCTGCATGTGATCGATCGTCCCGTCGCGAAAGCTGTCTGCCCTCATAACCGGATTGTCTCTCCCGAACACGCCTTCGCGGTAAACGCCAAAACCGTTCCGGTTGAGCTTCATGGTCGCTTCCGTGCCGCGAAACTCCAGCCCGCCATCGTCGATCGACGAAGCCATCATCCCCTCGTACACCACATCGAACCCAGGATAACGCAGCGCCGCCTGCACCGTGTCCGGACAATCCCATTGCTCGAAAATATATTTGTCGCCAAGCATCTGCACATCGCGCGGCTGGTCCGCTTTCATCGCCCAGTGCACCACGTCGATCCAGTGCGTAAATAAATCCGTCATCGCCCCACCGCCAAAATTCCAGAACCACCGCCAGCGGTGAAACGTCTCTTCGCTGAACGCCTGCTCCGGAGCCCCGCCAAGCCACTGCTTCCAATCGAGAGCCTGCGTATCGGTCGGCTTCGCCGCCCCGCCAGCCAAATAGTTTTGCCACCAATACGTCCTCACCTGCGGCACGCGCCCCAGGCTCCCTCCCTGAATCAGCTCCACCGCATCTCGAAAGTGGCTCCAGCTCCGCTGCTGCATCCCACACTGCAAAATCCGTTTGCTCGAGCGCACTGCCCGCGTTAGCGTCGCACCTTCTTCCAAAGTGTGCGTCACCGGCTTTTCAAGATAAACGTCTTTCCCCGCCGCCAGCGCGTCCGTCGCCATCCGCACATGCCAGTGGTCCGGCGAAGCAATAAAAACCGCGTCGATCTCTTTCTCCAGTGCCTCGCGATAATCCCCATGGATCGTCGCGACGCCGTTCGAGCGCAGCTTCACCGCATCGCGCCGCGGCCCATACACATCGCTCACCGCCGCAATCTGGTACGTGCCCGCCTTGTCGGCCGCTCCGAGCAGGTCGTTCATCCTCCCGCCCGCTCCCAGCACTCCAATGCGCAAAGTGTCGTTCGCGCCCAGCACCCGCGTTGACGCCAGCGCCGTCAGCCCGCCCGCAATCAGAAAGCTTCGTCGATCAGGTGGATATCTCATGCCGCCCATCTTAGCCATTCCCCGTCAACGAGGAAAGTGGCCGCGCGTCCCGCATGCCTCCTTCCGGAATCCTCATCACTCCCAACCTCGGCCCTCTCCTACCCACTGGTATAAATGACAGTTCCCGGCTTGGCATCTCCCCCTTTATACATATTCCAAGTGGAGCCAAAAAAAATGGAAGCTCATCGCAAGACATTGGGCCTGCTACTGGTGTGTTGTGCCTTGGCGTTGACTGCCGGTCTCCTGCGTTCTCAGGAAAAATCCTCGCCAGCCACGGTCCAGGTTCATATGGTCGTCACCGACCAGGCTCTCGCGGACAACACCGAAGCTCCCGCCCTCTCGCCCCAGACCGTGCAAGTAAAGCAGGGCAAGAATGTCCTTAAGGTGGATCAACTCATCCCTGCTCAAGCAGAGAACGCCGCCCTCCAGTTGTTTATCCTCGTCGATGACACCTGCGACCCGGTGATCGGAACAAACCTCGGCGATATTCGCGATTTCGTAAATTCTCAGCCGGCGACGACTCTGGTTGGCGTCGCCTATATGTCCAACGCAACAGTTCAGATCACCCAGAATTTCACCGCCGATCATGCTCTCGTGGCAAAAGCTCTGCGTCTTCCTCGCGGCAATTTGTCAACCATGGATTCGCCCTACCTCTCGCTCATCAGCTTGGTTAAAGGTTGGCCCCAGCAAAAAGTCCGCCGCGAGGTCTTGATGGTCACGGATGGGATCGACCGCCTCCGCGGCGCACGGGGTGCAGGTTCGCAAATGCCTTCGCGCGGTCTTGCGGGACCCACCTCGAGTACTGCTCCCTACACGATGTCCTCCATCAGCCCGGATGCGGACACTGCGAGCACCAACAGCCAGCGCTACGGAGTCATTGTTCATTCCATTTACGCCGTCGGCGTCGGCCGCGTTGGCCGCAACGCCTGGGAGGCTCAACTGGGTCAATCCGGCATCGCCAAAATTGCTGACGAAACCGGCGGAGAGTACTTTGCTCTCGGAACCCAAAACGCCGTCAGCTTTAAGCCCTACCTCGAACGCCTGCAAAAAATCTTCAACAACCAGTACTACCTCGTGTTTCAGGCTGTACCGAAAAAAAATGACGGCCTTCAGCGCGTCAACGTCTCAACGCAAGTTCCAAACGTCGATCTCGCTTCCGCGGACAACGTATGGGTGCCCTCAGGAAAGTAAGGGCGTTGTGTGATCAACCGCCCTCCAGGTTCTAACGTGCCAGCAAACGAACGAATACCTACCGCTTCTCATACGGCCATGCCACAGTCGCTTTCGCCGTTCTTCGCGCCCCGCCGCAATGAACGCACACACTCCGAATCTCTTGCTAGCTCCTCCGTCGCACAGTTCCGTGGCATCCGGATGAGCGGAAAGAAAATCCTCAAAAATGACTACTCCTCATAATTCAAGAAATCCCAATGGCAGCAATGCTCGCGGTATCCAGCCAGAAGAGTTCCACCCCGCTCACGGCAATAGAGATACCTGCCTCTCAGACAGAAATCTCTCGAGAGGTCGCTTTCTGCAGACAGCCATCGGCGGCGTCGCGGCCGGCTTGGCTGCGGCTATAGGCGTGGAGTTCGCGGCCCCAAGTCCCGTTCGAGCCCAAAGCAACCTCAGCCCCGATGCTGCCCTCCAGGAACTCATGGACGGCAACCGCCGCTTCATCTCCGGCCGCCTCACTTCCTGTGACCACGACCTCGCCATCCTCAAACAAAACACCATCGAAAAGCAGGAGCCTTTCGCTGCCGTGCTTTCCTGCGCCGACTCTCGTGTCCCCGTCGAGTTGGTGTTCGACCAAAGTATCGGTCATATTTTTGTCACGCGCGTCGCCGGCAATATCGTCACGCCCGAAATTATCGCCAGCCTCGAATATGGCGCTGCGGTCTTGGGCACTAAGGTAATCCTGGTGGTGGGCCACGCCGGCTGCGGAGCCGTCAAAGCCACAATCCAGGCGAAAGAAGTTCCCGGACAAATCAGTGTCCTCTACCGCCACATCCAGCCCGCGGTGGACCAGGCCGGCTCCGATCTCCCGGCCGCCACCAAACTCAACGCCAAGCTCCAAGCCGCCCTCCTCCGCAAAACCTCCACCGTAATCTCCGCCATGCTAAAAGAAGGCAAGCTAAAAGTAGCCTCCGCCTACTACGACATCGCCACCGGCGCCACAACCCTCCTGGACTAACGCGGTAGCCGCTCTAAAAGTCAGCCCGTTGGGTGGAGGGGTGCCCCACACGTCGGTCTTACGTGTGGGGCTTTTGCCTTTGATTTCGGTTTTTCGTTCTGTCTATCTTTGTTTCCTATTCCAATGATTCTCATGGATTTTCAGTCCATGAAATCGATCGGCACTAATCCACGCTCTCCTTTTTCGTAAAACAAAAAACTGCTCCACGCCCATTCACCGGGGTTTCCTGCGAGCCCTCGTTTCACTGGATTCGGACGGGTGGCCCATACGTAATGCGGTGAGATAAAAGGGGTGCCCCACACGTCGGTTTTACGTGTGGGGCCTTTGCCTTTGCTTTCGGTTTTTCGTTCTGTCTATCTTTGTTTCCTATTCCAATGATTCTCATGGATTTTCAGTCCATGAAATCGATCGGCACTAATCCACGCTCTCCTTTTTCGTAAAACAAAAAACTGCTCCACGCCCATTCACCTGGGCTTCCTGCGAGCCCTCGTTTCACTGGATTCGCGTGCATATACTCGAGTTTCTCTCGAATCTTCTTAGCGCTATACACATTGAAATCGTAAAACCGCGGCTGCCAAAATCGCGGCAACCCCGCATCGCCCTCTTTAAAACCCAAGCGCATTTGTCCCGTCGGCACGCGGCGTTTCCGTTTTCTCAGATCCCGCGATACGCGCTGTTTCAACACTTTCAGCACCAGCGACGGCGTACACTTTGCCGACTCGCTGATCAGCAGGTGCACATGCTCGGGCATCACTACATACCCAATTGGGCGAAACCGATAGCGCTCTCGAATTGTTGCCAGCGCCGCAACGAATGCATTCCTGGCCCGCACCGTTCCCAACAGCGGCAGCCGCCGGTAGCAGCTAAACGTCAGAAAATGGAGATGACCCTGTCCATAGTAGCGCTTCAGTCCTTTCGGCATCGCACCACTCCAAAACCCCCACACGTAACCCCGACGTGTGGGGCACCCCCAACACCAACATCCTAACCCTCTCCTCATCTATGAACATGGTATATTTGCCGTGATGATATCAGTCCACGCGGCAAAAGCAGATCATGAAAACACGTCCGGGCCATCCGCCATTTAGGGGACGGCTTCTAGGGGTACACAATGGGCATGTCTGACCCAGATTTATTGATGATGAGGCGAGGTCCGATCGATGGGAGGAAGTTTTTTTCACGGTCGCCCTTTCAGTCAGGCTATTTCATTACCGCAACCTCAGTCTGTCTAGCTGCCTTGACCATGGATATCGTAATCCTCTATCAGCAATGGGACAGGCTGTCGTCATTCACTCTGTCTATGCTTTGTCTTGTCGCCATCGGAGTTGTAAATACCTTGTGGCGTGGGTACCGATACCTTGGGCGAGTGCGGGCGCTCTACTTGGATG
>Ga0210383_10000152_pt1 | contig 71428 bp, 57 predicted proteins | sample IncBWC14OmetaG_FD_160072 | JGI IMG/M metagenome (GOLD analysis project Ga0210383, IMG submission 160072) | Forest soil microbial communities from Barre Woods Harvard Forest LTER site, Petersham, Massachusetts, United States - Inc-BW-C-14-O ...
CCTGCAGATAGATTCCCGGCTCGACCGAGAAACAGGTGTTGTCGATAAGCGCGCGGTCGTCCAGCGTTTCGAGCGAGTCGAGATTCGCGCCAGTGCCATGCACTTCGCGGCCGATGGAGTGACCTGTGCGATGTACAAACGCGTCGCCAAAGCCGGCAGCCTCGATCACCGAACGCGCCGCGCGATCCGCTTCACGCCCGCTGATCTTTTCGCCTGCCGCGACCCTCCGTTGCACGAGATCCACCGCCGCATCGCGCGCATCTGCGACGATCCTGAACACCCGTTCGTGCTCGGCCGGGACCCTATCGCCGGCGAACGCGATCCAGGTGAAGTCGGCGTAGACACTGTCGGGATGAACCTCCTTGGCCCACAGGTCGAGCAGAACAAAATCGCCGCGGCGAATTGCACGGTCGTGTTTCGGCGTCGGGCCGTAATGCGGGTCGGCGCTATGCTCATTGACGGCGACAATCGGCGGCGCATGAGTCACAAGGCCTCGCGCCGCGAAGCGCGCCATCACCGATTCCTGCACCGAGACTTCGCTGACGGAGCGATCTGCCAGGATCAATTGTGCGATCTCGCGGAACGTTTCATCGACTATTGATCGAAGTGCGACTGCAGCTCGCTGATGACTCCCGAGTTGTTCCTGCGTCAATGTCGCCTCGAAGCGCTGGATCAGATCGGCCGCCGTGACGACCTCGACGTTCATCGCACGGACAATCTCCACCGTGCCCGCATCGACGCGCGAGACGTACGGGATCGCGCATCCCGGCGAATAGTCCATCGCGATTTGCCGCGCGCCGCTGAGCAGCGTGCGCAGTGCGGCAAGCATCTCGTCATGTGATCGATAGACGATTTTCTCGACGCCGAGCGCGTCGAGCCGATGCGCTTCGACCGCCGACACGATCGCCCGTGGTTTGCTGTGAGCCGGCACGTAGCAGAACCAACGCCGCGTCGCGACTCCATCCTCTGACAAGCCGAGGATTCGATACGCGAGCGGGTCGCTCAAGCGAAAGTCGTAGAACAGCCACCCGTCGAGGCGCGCGTCGCGAAGCGCTGAAGCGATTTCGTCAAGTCGAGGAGTCACTGTCATATCTTAATACTGGGTGCAGGAGTCACCCCTGCTCACCCCTGGAAGCGCGCGCCCCACACGTGCACGCTCTCCGGTTCGATCTTCACGATTGGATTTTTCTCCGGCGTCAGCGTCATCCCGCGGTACAGCAGATACTTGTCGCGCAAATGGCGCAGTGCGCTCATATATTCTTCGGGATCCTCGACTACGCGCGCATGTCCTCGAATCATCACGTACGCGAGTTGCGACCAGTCCTCTTCATAATGATCGATCACGATCGCGACGCGCGGATTCTCCGCGATGTTACGCATCCGTTTGAGCGCCAAACCGGCTTGCCGCTTGGGCTTCTCGTCGATCGCGAAATAGATCCGCTCGCCGTCGAACCAGTAACAGAGCGGTACGTTGTGCGGCGCGCCACTGGCATCGGCAGTCGCCAGATGCGCCAGGCGCGCGGCCGCGACGAACTCTCGCACATGCGGATCGCCGAGCGCAGCCAGCTTATTGATTTGAGGAGTCGGGTCATTCGCCGCCGGTGTGTGGGTCAATGTAGTTGCCATTGTCACTTCTCCAGGTGATGTTTCTCCAGCCGGATTTTCTCCAATCGATCGAGTGCGCCGCGCGCCGCTCGCGCCAACGACTCGTCCGCGGAATCAGCTGCAGCAAACGTGAGCGCGCTCAACGCATCCGCGCTTGCTGCCTGGATGTTGCCCAGCGCCGACGCTGCGGCTCGCCGCACGCCCGCATCGGAATCAGACTTCATGCGCTCGAGCATGATTCGCACTGCCTCGCCCGACGCGTCGCGAATCCGCGACAGCACTGATAAGGCCGCGAGCCGCACGTGGACGTCTGAATCGCATGCGGCCCCATCGAGTACGGCGAGCAACTCGGCCCCCGCGATTTGGAGGTCGCGAATACAGTAAAGCGCCATCTTGCGAGCGTTGTGGTCGCCGCCAGCCGCGAGTCTGAGCAGGCGCGCGCCGATCTCCGCGGGATTTTCGCGCCCGAGTTGCACCATCAGATTGGTGGCCGCCCATCGGATGTCGCCGTCGTCGTCGGCCATCGCCTCGCACAGCACTTCGGCCGCCTCCATCGACAAGGCAGTCGCACTGATTTGCCCAAGCGCGTAAGCCGCGGCCCATCGCACGCGTCGATCCTCGCTTCCGATCGACTCGCGAAGCTTTTCAACGATGACCGGATTGTCCGAACCCGCCATCGCCACGAGCTCGTCGATCGCGCGACGCTGAACGGTTTTGTGCGCGTCGCCGAGCTCGCGAATCAGGTTGTCGACGATTTCGTCAGACGCCATCAATTCACACCCGCGATCAGGCGCACCAGGTTGGACAGCTCGCCCGCGCCGAGAATAAAGTTGTCATTGTGCCCGAACACCTTCGTAACCGCGTGCCCAATCGACGCGAGGTCGAGCAACCTGCCGCGAAGCTCGCTCTCGAGCTCGGCGATTGCCGGAGAATTGGCGATGAAATCACCGCTCATCCTCCCCGCATCAATCGTCCCGTCGGCGTTGAGTGCAATTCCAGCTTCGATCGTCCCAAGTTGCGATGCGATCCGGTTCTTCAGTTTCATCGACGGCGCTGCCGCGCGACCGTGTAGCCAGTTCGAGCTGACGAGCGCTCTCCCGCGATGTTGCGCTTGTGCAGTTTCGATCGCGGCCAACTCGCGCCGCCGGGTCTCTCCCAGCGAACTCGCGTAACCCTTCGCGATCGCGCCCCCGAGCTCTTCGAACGAGATGTCATGATCCAGCTCGCGCACCACTTTGGTCGCATTCGCCGCATCGTACATGCGGCACGGCAGCGCGCCATCGGGATCTATTCGTTCCAAATCGTGCACGAGTTCTTCCATCCCGCGATTGTGCGCGATCGACGCCTCGAACAGCATCGCGCCCGACGCGTTTGTCTCGAAGGTGCACATCGCAATCTCGCGATGATCAAAGGTTATCGCGTCGCGACCGGGGTAGAAACTGTCGATCCCGATCGCGCGCATTCCTGTCAGGATCCCGCGCACGTAGCGATTCATAATTTGATCCGGCTTGATGCGCGTGACGTCTTCGTTCAGCAACGCAGTGCGCGTCGGCAGTATTAGCGCGATCCCAAGCCATCCCTGGCCCGCGCCGACGACGCGCCCGCCCGTCAGGCGCCGCGTCACATTGATCCCATCGCGCTCAGCCGGTCCGCCATATAGATGATAGCGCCCAATCGAGATCGAGCGGCCCGGCGACGCATAGATAAGCAGCACCGGCGCCGTATTTCGCGTGCCGATCGCGTCGAGAAAGTGCAACTCGAGGCCGACGAGATCGTCAGGAGCAAGCGCCGGCGCGAGGATTACGTCGAGATCGGCCACACACAGAATTATAGCAGGGGCGGGCCCCCGCACCCTCCCGAAACCCCGAGCGGGTTTCGGACTTCCCGTCTGTTAAAACAAAACAGTTCTAACAGCGACGCAGTCCCGAATCTTTTATTATCACTGGGTGCAGGGGTCACCCCTGCCCAAGGAGGTGTGGAACCCACGGTGGGTTCCACATTCAATCAAGCTATCCCTCCGCGCCGCGGCCCATTCGCGCGTCGAATTCCTGCGCCACCTTCTCGTCGTTCTCCATCAGTTGCTCACTGTCGAGATCGGCGTAGGCCATCACGCCCATGTTCGAGTATGCGCGGCGAATCTTCGGGCCCCACAGTCCGATATTTTTGATCGTCGGCACGATTCGCGAGAACAGCCGCGACTGAAACTCGCGCATGTCCGGCGACGAGTCGACGTACTCGACGCATTGCTCGACCGGCAGGCCCAGCGTCTCCCACACTTCTTCGGAGCGGAAGCGGTCGCGCATCAGGTAGGACGCCTCGACCGCGAACTCCTCGCGCTCATCGCGTTCCGGCTGCGTGAGCTGAGGATAGTAGTCGCGCAGCGCCAGCCGCCCGAACGCGACGTGTCGCGCTTCGTCCTGCATCACGTATGCGTTGACCGCGGCGGCCAGCGAATTTTTCGCGGTGTCGCGGATTCCCGCAAATGCCGCCAGCGCGAGTCCCTCGATCAGCACCTGCATCCCGAGGTACGTCATGTCCCATCGCGAGTCGCTAAGCACGTCGTTGAGCAGGCGCTTGAGCGGCGGCGTAATCGGGTACGCGAGATCGAACTTCTCATGCAGCAGGCGTGAGTAGGTCTCGACGTGACGCGCCTCGTCCATCACTTGCGTGGCGGCATAGAACTTCGCATCGACGTTCGGCACCTGCTGCACGATTTTCGCCGTGCAGATCAGCGCACCCTGCTCGCCGTGCAGAAATTGCGAGACCGACCACGCCTGCATATGCCGCCGCAGCTTGGCGCGCTCCTGCCGGTTGAGGCGATTCCACAGAGGGGATCCGAAGATCGAGATGCTCTCATCTGGAAGCTCCTGCGGATTTTCGGGGTCGAGGTCCTGCGACCAGTCGATTCGCGTCGTCGTGTTCCATTGAAGGTTCTTGCCCTTCTCGTAGAGCTTTCGCAGCGCGTCGCTGCCCTCCTGGTACTCCCACTTAAAGACGGTGTCGAACTTTCCCGGCACCGCCCATTCGGTCGCATCGACAGGAATCGCGTAACGCTGTTTTGTGCTCATTGGAAAACCTCGAGTTAGGATGTCGCGTTCCGCGCCACCGATTATCCGCCTCGCCCGCTCGCGGGAGAGGCCGCGCTCACGCGCGGGTGAGGGTCTTTTTGCGGTAGAGATTTTCCTTGTAGCCCCCTACCGATCTATACGCAAGCGCGCGGAGATTGAACGGTGAACTTATGCGAGACGGCTAGCGGCGGGCCGTGGAGGATCGAATACTTCGCGCGCTCCATTCTATCTTGTCGTCGTGCGTCGAGTCGGAATTTCCTACCGGATTGCGCATCGACAACAACAGGATCCGTAGCTGATAATTCACCATGTGGAGCTTCATAGCTCGCAAAGTCTCTTCAGTCTGCTTCAAAAGCGCCTGAGATTCTGGCGAACGATCCGGCACGGCGACAAAACACGCAAAGTGCAGACCAGCGCCCTACACATTGTGTTTACCGGAGCGCCCGTTGCGTTATGCACTCCTCTTCTGGCGGCGTGTCGGAAAATCGTTCCGACCGACATCGAGAAACGATCCGCGAAATGCGAGAGACTTAGTCGCGCTATCTGTGCGGAGCTTCCGCCGGTACCACTTCAAGCGTCATCTGCTCGGTCCCGCGAATCACCACGACCGGCGTGCGCACCCCGACCTGGCTCATCGTCAGATGCCGCTGCAAATCGTCGATGCCGGCGATCGTCGAATCGCCCAGCTTCACGATCTGGTCGCCTTCCTTGATTCCGCCGACCGCCGCCGGGCTGTTCGCCTCGACCGACCCGACGCGCACCGCCGTTTCCGCCGGCAGCCGGTAGAACCGCACGAAGCGCCGCGGCAACTCGACATTGTGTCCCGCGATTCCAATATACCCGCGGCTGATCTTGCCGTCCTTGATCAGATGCCCCGCAACCAGCTTCGCGCTGTTGATCGCAATGGCGAAGCAGATTCCCTGCGCCGGCAGAATGATCGCAGTGTTGACGCCGATTACTTCGCCGCGCGAATTGACCAACGGCCCGCCCGAGTTGCCGGGATTCAGCGCCGCGTCGGTCTGGATCACGTTGTCAATCAAGCGCCCCGATCCCGCGCGCAGCGACCGCCCGAGCGCACTCACTACGCCGGCCGTCACGGTACATTGGAAGCCGTACGGATTTCCGATCGCAATCGCGAGCTGCCCGACTCGAATCGATTGCGAATCGCCGAGCGACACCGCCGCCAACTTCGACCCGCTGATTCGAATCACCGCGAGATCGGTTTCAGGATCGTCGCCGATCAATTCCGCTTCGGACTTGCGCCCGTCAGAAAGCGTGACCGAGATTCGCGAGGCGCCATGCACGACGTGACTGTTCGTCATGATGTAGCCGTCGGGCGCAACGATGAAACCCGATCCGCTGCCTCCCGGTGCGTCCGGATTGCGCGGATTGCTCCGCGGTCCACTCGCGTGCGCAACTTCTATATTCACCACCGCCGGGCTGACGGACTCGGCGGCGCCAGTCACCGCACGCGAATACGCATCGAAGAGATGATCGTCGGACGTATCATGAGTCAAAGGACGGCTGCTGCTCACCGCGGCGCCATCCGCAACCAATTTCAGAGATGAACGCATTGTCGATACTCCTGGAGAGTAAAGATAATCACGAATGGCCGGTTGTGATGCTTGTTAAATCCCTATAAATCCTTGTCTCGGTGGTGCTGTATAGACGTAGGTGAAGGAGGCTCTCATGGACAGGCGTTCGTTACGAGTTGTGGCGGTGATGGTGGCGGCGGCGACGTTCGCGCTGTCGGGGTGCTACATTTTCTCGCCGTCGCAGGCGCAGGAAAACAAGGCGCAGACGGCGCTACATTTTGACATAACGCAATGCCAGCAGACCGCGCCGAATCTTTACAAATGTCCGGGCGTTGACAAGTCGATTTGCGGAGCCTTCTATGCGGGGCAGCAGGTCGATTGCCTCAATCTGGACAAAGACGGCAACGTCATGGTCATGAAGCAATGATCGGCAGCCGATAAGTAGTTTTCAGGCAGAAGGTACGTGGACACGCCGTCCGTAGATGGTGATGGTTGTGAACTTGCGTACGCGCCCAATAAATTAACATAGCTAGCCTTGACGCAAGCTTATTCCTCTGCCATGTTTACCCGACCGAGGCAACGATTTGCTCACGGTCGCTTTGGTTGTCAGTGAGTAGCACCGCCAAATTTCAGAGCTTTAGCCATAAACCTCGAACGGCGCTACTCTGCGCAGCGAATCTAAGGCGGTCCACGATGCGCTTTTCGAAGGTTTCGGCAGCGCAACTAATTTGAGAGTCGTGTGTAAAGATCCACATTGAACAGCGAGCTTGAAATAGCCCTTACCCTGCTCTCTGCGTTCCTCGTCACCACCGCCATGATGCCCGTGGCGAAAGCCGCTTCCATTCGCTTCGGTATCGTCGCGCAACCCTCCGGCGATCGTCCTCATGAAAAACCCACCGCTCTCCTCGGCGGCGTGGGCGTAATGGCCGGCTTTGTCGTCGCGATCGCTTTCGTCGGAGTTCTCTCTGGATTGCCCTCGCACAGCATCCCATGGCTGGTCGGCTTTGCGGTTGCGATGTGCGCCGTCGGATTGCTCGACGACGTCGTCGATCTGCGGCCGCGCTACAAGCTGATGCTCGAGCTCGCCGCGATTTCCGCCCTCGTGTGGTGGGGACCTCATCTCGACTTTTTTCCGTTCCTTGCCCTCAACCTCGCGATCACAGTCTTCTGGCTCGTCACCGCGACCAACGCCTTCAACCTCATCGACGGTGTCGACGGCCTCGCCGCAGGAGTCGGTATCGTCTCGGCGCTGAGCATCGCGACCGTCGCGGGACTGCATCAGCATAGCGGCACGATGTTCGCGGCAGTCGCGATCGCCGGAGCGCTGGCAGGTTTCATGGTCTTCAACTTTCCACCCGCTTCGGTCTTTATGGGTGACGAGGGCGCGCTCGCGATTGGCCTCGTGCTCGGCGTTCTCTCGATTCAGGGCAGCCGCTTCGGCGAGGGCTCTTTGCCCGCGCGCCTCGCGATGCCCCTGCTCGCTCTCATGGTGCCGCTCCTCGACACCGTCACAGTGACCGTCACGCGCCTCGCCACCGGGAATCCGATCTCGCGCCGCGGCCTCGACCATTCGCATCACCGCCTGACGCGCCTGGGTATGTCGACCACGAGTGCGGCGGCAACGCTGGTCGGCTTGCAGGTGATCGCCGGCGCCTGCGCGATTGCTCTCAGTCTCGTGCCTGGCTACACCGCTGTGCTTTTGATTCCCTTCATCACGCTGTTCTTCGTGCTGGTCGCGTTGTTCCTGATGGATCGATCGTTCGACGCCGCCGCGCCCGGCCAAATCGAGGACCTGCCGCCCGTCGCCCGCGTCATTTTGAGCTTCGGCTACAAGCGCCGCTTCGTTGAATTGATGCTCGACGTCGCGCTCGTGTCGGCCGCGTACTTCGGCGCGATGCTGCTGCGGTACGACTTCGATCTCAGCATCACCCAGGTCGCCGACATGCTGGCCGGCTTGCCGTGGATCGTCGTAATCGGCTGCGCGGCGTTCTTCGTCGCAGGCGTTTATCGCGGGATATGGCGGTACACTGGACTCGCGGAGAGCGTGCGCTTCGCGCTGGCCGCGATGATCGCCGGACTCGCCGTCAAGCTCGCATCGCAGTTCATTCCGATCGTGATGTCGCGTGCGACCGCGGTGATGTTCGTGCTGCTGCTGTTCAACTTTCTCGTCGCGACGCGATGGTCGTTCCATCTGTTCCAGCGGATCGGCCGCTTCCTTGCGCATGCAACGCGCCGATTCGTGATCGTCGGCGCCGACGCGCGCGGCGCGGCGGCAGTTCAGCATCTCCATTCGACGAGCGGAACGGGCGCCGAACTGCTGGGACTGCTCGACGACGATACCTTCAAGCACGGCAAGCTGTTCCACGGCTATCCGGTGCTCGGTTCGCTCGACGACCTGGACTGGATCATGTCGCGCACGCCGTTCGACGAAATCGTGATCGCGCAGGAGACGCTGTCTGGCGCACAACTGGCGATGCTCGAATCGTTTGCCGAGAGCCATCAAATAGCGCTGCGGCGCTTCATGCTCGGGGTCACCGACCTGAGTGCGCCGACGATCTCCGATCGCCAACTGAAAACCGCTTAGCCGATTTTTTTCCGTGTCGTGTGTGTTAGGGGAGGCGTTTGCGAGAGGAAATCCCAGAAACGTTGTTTGAAAACGAGAGAAACCGGTTTTGGTTGACAAGTTTCCTTTTCCTCGATCTCTTCCGCCGAGTGTGCGCGTGCGAGCGAGACAGAGTGGCGACGGGTGAGATTGAAGTGGGCGGTGGAGGATGAGCTCGGAGAGGCGGGAGTCGCCCGCGGTGGGTGAGGGAGGCATGGTGAGTAGTATGGCAGATCGAGATGACAACGGTTGGCAGTGGGGGAACTTGATCGTAGTGAAACCCGCGGTGGGTTTCACGCTTCCTTCGGCAGGGCTAAGCCCTGCACCTTAGTGAAAGAAGGCGCGAAAGGTTGAGGACAACTTTTCGCGATTGGGGTTTGCTCATCGTGTCATTACAGGCGTGCCGAAGAATCCCGGCTGTGTCGTGAGCAAGAGTCGGTCTTTGTAACGCTCGTAATAAAAAAACCTTCACCTACTGGCCTGAGTTTGAATATGTTCGTGCCGCCATTGTCGAGTTCGAGGCACAAGTCTTCAGCATTTTTGTTCCTGGTGACCGACCAGTCGCCCATCATTCCGAGCGATGGGAACTTCTTCCAAACTTGATCGGACACGTCCCTACGTGCGCATTCTACAAGAGCTTTCGCAGCCTCAACGGCGGCGGGCGCAGCCACGTCGGCCGCCGACTTGTGGTTGATCACCCGATAAAACAGTTCATCTACGGCGTCCAGTTCGGGAACCGCGCTCTTTTCGCCCAGGTCTTCGATGCCATCGGGCGTCAGGCGTACGAGCCAGTCCGTTTGGCGTTCTTCACATTCGCCGCACGAGAAAAACGTGCGAAAGGATCTCTTCTGCTGAACCTTGAAGAGGCCGCCTTCCATTCGCGCACCAACCTTCTGATCAATCATCAGGGCGTAGTCCCGAGTGAGTTGGGGTCGAGCGGTGACCCCATCCCAGACCCAGAGGCTGGTCTGCGCTCCGACCGTGCCTCCCGCCATTTGCGCGTAAATACCCTCAATGTAAAAGCGCACACGACCTTTGGCGTCGCTCGCGAGGATTCCCAGATGAACAGGAACGATCGATCCCGCACTTCCCGATGCTGCCCAGTAGGGTCCGCGAGCACCAGACCGCGCGTTTTCCGGCCGCCAAGCGGCGAGCACTTCCGCCGATTTGCCACTGGTTTCCTGCCGCTGCGCCGTGCTCCATGCCAGTCGGTAACCATCACCTGATTTCGAGACAATGAAGAGGTTGCCAACGGGACTTGGCGAAACGACAAGGAAGGTGCCGGTATTCAGAGCAAGGTATTGAGGGATAGAAGATGGCGAAAGTTCGGCTATGGCAGCTTTGACGCCGGCCGGGCCTGCATGAGGATGTGCATTGAGCCATGCGGCAACCCACTCGCCAGCGAGAGACCATTGCAGAGCCAGTAGCTTTGGTGACTCGGGATCATCGTCGAGCCATGCCCCGTGGACGAGATGCTTCTCAAGTTTTGCGCTCACGGCTGCGTAGCCGGTTTTGATCTTCTCGATATTCGATTGCGCCCGAGCGGACGCTGGCAGAATCGAGAGGCAGGCTACGAAAATAAACGTCAGAAAGCGGCGCTGGGGTTTGAGTGCAGCATCGTGGTGGGGCCTCATAGGGGTGGATTCTTGCGAGCGCGATTAGGTCTAAGAATTGAGCGCGGCTCCGTGCGGCGAAGGTTGGATGCAGGTCTATGATTGAAAAGCTTCTGGCCGCAGGCAGCGCAGCGGGGAGGTGTCCCCTCGGATTTCATTCAACGCAGTTTCCTTTTGGATGGATAGTAGCGACTTGGGGCGAGATAGTTAACGGGGCTGCACTAGCGCGGGAAAATCACAGGCTGAAGCCTGTGCCACTTAAGAGCAGGATGAAGTGGAATTCATATTGGATGTTCCCAATAACGCGGACCTGCCATGTAGGTCTCAGCGTAGAGTACCGTCATCCAGAACAAAATGGGGAGATTGATAAAGAGGTAGAGAGTCATGGCATAGGGTCGTCCTGTCGCATAAAGCAGCGATATATGCCAAATCAGCGCGAGCGCCACATAAGAGTACGCGATACAGATAACCCAAATCCCATGCTCGACCGGCGAACGTCCTAAGAGCATCGCCACCGGCATGACCATCGCGGTCATGGTAACTGGTCCGAGTCGATAGATGTTGCCGACTACTTCCGGCAAGGTTGCTCGCGGTGGTAGCGCGAGCGCGGCTGCGTAGCGTGACTTCATGGCTGTTATCCTAACGGCAGATCGCCTGGTACCGCCAACGGGGGCCAGAACAACGCGTCGGGAGAGGGAAAGAAGAAGATTCCAGGGTTCTTCGCTGCGTTCTGAATGGCACGAGGACAAGAATGCGCAGCGGAATCTGACGTCGCAGAGCTCCGGATCGCAAGGCGTCTTCCCTACTCAACAGCTTGGTTACCCGAAAGGCCGCGACGATCTCGCGCGTGGCTCTCCCTCTAAGCGGCAGTTGACTCATAGTTAAAAGATAGATAGCTACGTAGCCCATGTTTGCGCTAATCAGCTTCTGATTGCTCTTTTCGGAAGGCGGTGGCGTGGGGCGGCTCGTCACGACGGGGATTGGACGTGTCGAGCATCGGGGAGTGAGCAGTACAGTTGGGGGGATCCGATTTGAAAATATCCAGGCTCTCGATACTCGCAGCGGTAGGTCTGCTGATCGTCTCGGTCGGCCTCGTGAGCCCTTCATTCGCGATGGACGGCGACACAATCGCGGATATCGTGCTGGGCCAGCCCAATTTTTCCACCACTCCTCAGAACTTTATCGATGGCCACGGCCTGGACGGCCCGATAGCGGTAGCGATCGATGAAAGCGTAGTTCCCAACCGCCTGTACATCAGCGACAGCGCGAACAACCGGGTGCTGGGCTACAAGAGTGTAGCGACTCTGCTCAACGGCGGCCTCGCGGACCTGGTGATCGGCCAGCCCAACTTAAATTCAAACACCTGCAACAACGGCGGTCTCGGCGCGGGGAGCCTATGCGTGCCCGAGGGAATCGCCGTGGACGCCGGCGGCAACCTGTACGTCGCCGACAACAACAATAACCGGGTGGTCGAATACAACACGCCTTTCGCCGGATGCGGTTCGTTCCCATGCGTCGGCCCGCCCGCCAGCAACGTATTCGGTCAGTCCGGCAACTTCAACACCGCATCCTGCAACCACCCGACTGCCTTCACGCTTTGCAGCCCGTTTGGGGTTGCTTTGGATAGCCTGGGCGATCTCTACATCTCAGACACAAAGAATAATCGGGTGCTCGAATACTACTCGGCGCTAAGTAACAACGTAGCAAACGTGGTGTACGGGCAAGTCACTCAATCTTTTTCTTCAACTTTATGTAACCGGCTCGCGATAAGTCCGAAAAGTCTGTGCCAACCTTACGGTATTGCAATCGACGCTAGCGGCAATCTCTACGTCGCCGACGAAGGTAACAACCGCGTACTCGAATACAACGCTCCCCTGCCCAATACGACCGCCGATGCCATCTTCGGCCAACCCAACTCTGGTTCGAACTCGTGCTCGAACGGAGGGTCGCCCTCCGCCAGCAATCTGTGCAAGCCATACGCAGTTGCAGTAGACGCAAGTGGAAACGTCTATGTCGCCGATTACAACGACAACCGCATACTCGAGTACAATGCTCCCCTTACTACCGATACAGTTGCCGACAGAGTCTTCGGCCAACTTGGAAGTTTCTCAACCACAACTTTCCCCGGTCCCAATCCAAATAGCTTGTTCGAACCATCCGGTCTTGCGCTCGATAGCAGCGGAAATCTGTACGCAACAGACTACGGCGACAATCGCGTGCTCGAATACAAGACGCCTTTAACAACAGATACTACCGCCGATCTGGTACTTGGTCAGTCCGCGTTCACCAACAACTCCTCGAACGCCCACGCGACCAGTGCCAGCAACTTCAACGATCCTGATTTCGTTGCTATCGACACCAGCGTGATTCCAAACCGGCTGTATGTCGCAGATTCCGGCAACAACCGCGTGCTAGGCTGGAAGGATCTGACAGCCATCTCCAACGACTCTCCGGCCGACCTGGTAATCGGTCAACCAAACTTCGTTTCCTCCGTCTGCAACAACGGTGGCGTTAGCGCTGCCAGCCTCTGCGGGGGCGACGGGATGGCCGTGGACGGCTCCGGCAACCTCTATGTCGGAGACGTCAGCAACCACCGCGTGCTCGAATATAACAATCCGTTCGCTGCTTGCGCTTCGTTTCCCTGCGTCGGGGGTTCCGCCAATCTGGTGTTCGGGCAGGGCGGCAGCTTCACGTCGAACTCCTGCAACAACGGCGGTGTGACTGCGGCCACCATGTGCGAGCCCGGCGGACTGGCAACGGACAGCTACGGCAACCTGTACGTAAGCGATCCCAACAACAATCGCGTACTCGAATTCAGCACGCCGCTCACGAATGGCACTACTGCGGCGATGGTGTTCGGGCAGGGCGGCAGCTTCACCTCGACTACCTGCAACAACGGCGGCCTGAGCGCGAGCAGTCTGTGCGCACCAGCAGCTCTAGCGGTGGATGCGAGCGGCGATCTCTTTGTCTCTGACGTGCAAAACTACCGCGTGCTCGAATACGAAACTCCGCTCACGACCGCGAGCGCCGCAGCTCAGGTGTTCGGGCAGCCTGACTTCGTTTCGAATACTTGCAACAACGGCGGGCGCAGCGCCAACGGCCAGTGCGGTGCCTTCGGGATCAGTGTTGATTCGGTCGGCGATCTCTACGTCGCCGACACCGGCAACAATCGTGTGCTGGAATACAGTGCTCCCCTGACCAACAACAACGCTGCTGGTCTGGTGTTCGGACAGTTCGGCAGTTTCACCAACGGAAGCTGCAACAACGGGGGCGTTGTGAGCGCCGCCACTCTGTGCGGTCCTTTCGACGTCAAGGCGGATGCCAACGGCAATATCTACGTTGCTGACGCCCTCAACGGGCGCGTGCTCGAGTACGACAATCCGCTGGCCGTCGTCATCCCGCCGACGCCGACCGCCACTGCCACCGGACCATTCACCGCCACGGCCACGCCCACGGCTACTTCGACTGCTACGGCTACTGCGACTCACACGGCAACCGCTACACCTACGCCGTCAGTCACTCCTACACCGACGGCGACGCCCAGCCAGTCCGTTCTCTATTCGTTCTGCAGCCTGGGCGCCGCCAACTGCACTGACGGCGCGCTCCCGTTTGCCAGCCTAATTCAGGCGCACGACGGGAATTTCTACGGCACTACCGGAGCAGGAGGGGCCGTGAGCCCAGTCGTAGGCGGCGCCGGCACAATCTTTCAGCTGACCCCTTCGGGCACGGAGACGGTCCTCTACAGCTTCTGCAGCCAGGGCGGAGCCAACTGCACTGACGGCACAATACCGCGAGTGCTGATCGAGGGTCCCGACGGCAACTTCTATGGCACCACCGAAGACGGCGGAGCGAATCTCAACGGAACGATCTTCAAAATCAACACTACCGGCACTCTGACTACTGTTTACAATTTCTGCAGCACTGGTGGCAGTTCGTGCACTGACGGCGGCGGACCTCTCGGCGGCTTGACTCTAGGCCTCGATGGAAATTTCTACGGAACAACTTATAACGGTGGCGCAAATGGCGGCGGCACTATCTTCCAGATGACTCCTGCTGGCGCCATTTCAACGCTCTACAGCTTCTGCAGCCAGGGAGGCGCTAGTTGTACGGACGGCAAAAATCCTTCCACGACCCTCGTACAAGGAAGCGACGGCGATTTTTACGGTATGACGTACGCCGGTGGTGCGAACGCCGACGGCACGGTCTTCAAGCTGTCCCCCAGTACTTTGACAACTACCACCCTCTACAGCTTTTGTAGCCAGGGCGGTACGTCCTGCACTGACGGCAAAAATCCTCAGGGGGTCGCAGGCCTCGTGGAGGGAGGCGACGGGAACTTCTACGGTACGACTGAGAGTGGAGGCAACTCATCTTCAGCAGGCACCCTTTTCAAGATAACACCGTCGGGAACACTTACCACGCTCCATACGTTCTGCGCCCAGGGCGGCAATTGCGTTGACGGTTCCTTGCCCAACGGTTTGGTTGAAGGAACCGACCTCAACTTCTACGGAACGACCGCCCTCTTCGGCAGCAGTGGTGGCATTGGTGGTACCGTATTTTCGGTTACTCCTTCGGGCGCCCTCACCACCATCTATAATTTCTGCACCCAGCATGAAGGCTCTATTGCTTGCGCTGATGGAGCGATGCCTGAAGCGGCACTCATGCAAGGTAGTGATGGCAACTTTTACGGCGACACCAATTTCGGCGGGACCGGAGATCAGGCTGCAAATTCCGGAGGTGCCGGTGGAGTAGCCTTCAAGTTGGCCGAATCGCCGACACTTACAGCGCCGGTGCGGCTGTCACTCTCCAGCTCGCAAATCCAGCTTGGCAATCCTGTCACTCTGTCGTGGAACGTTTCTCCAGCGCCTTCGCTCACGCAGCAACAGTGCTATGCGTTCGTGCGGGGCGGTGCGCCGGGTGCCGGCACGTGGACTGGGCAGCAGACTGGCACTTTGTCCGGCGTAACCTATTCGGGATCGGCGTCGATTACACCGAGCGCCAGCGGCTCCTATACCTACGCGCTCACCTGCGGCGGCACAGTGTCAGGCTTTGCGACCCTCACTGTAAATCCTGCCCCCGCGACACCGACCACCACTGCCACTGCGACAGCGACGGCTACGGCAACATTGACCCCGACTGCAACGGACACTGCTACTGCGACAGAGACTGCAACGGCGACCGCGACAGCCACGCAGACACCGACTGCGACATCAACTGCAACGGTTACCGCGACCGCAACAGCTACCAGCACCGCAACCACGACAGCTACGCCGACTGCGACTGCAAGCTATACTGCTACCGCCACGCCGACGTCCACGGCTACTTCAACCGCGACGCCGACGGCGACGCCTACCACCTCGGCGGCTGTTACCGCGTCGCTTGCGTTTGGGAATGTCGCTGTTGGGCAGACGCTGACGAAGACGGTGACCGTCTATAATACCGGGGCGACGCATCCGTTGGTCGTCTCGAGCGCGACACCTTCTGATCCTGAGTACGTCTTGAGCGGAACCGGGACTTGCGGCGCGATTCCAATTACCGTCGCACCCAAAACAAATTGCACTCTGGGCGTGTCGTTCACGCCCGGCGCTGTCGGTGCGCATAGCGCGTCGCTTGCGGTCTTCGACAACGCGACGACCAGCCCGCAGCACGTGACGCTCACCGGCGCCGGCATCGCGGGGCTGACACTCTCGAAGAGCAGCCTGGTATTCGGAAGCGTGAAGTTCGGCGTCAAGGCGGTGTTGTCATTCAGCGTGATCAACCATCAGACGCAACCGGTGAGCCTTGGCGAGGGGTTCAGCGGGACCAACTCCGCCGATTTCTCGATCAGCGGAGGTACCTGCACCGCAAATCTCGGCGCTCTGAAGTCATGCACCATAATCGTGAGCTTCACGCCGGGCGCGCTCGGCACGGAATCAGCGTCGCTATCGGTCTCCGACAGTCCCGATCCGCTCGCTCCCTACACGGTCGCGCTCAGCACCGGTCCGACGATTCCGGCCTCTGTGCTGCCTGCGACGCTGGCCTACGGGACGCTGACCTCGAAGGTTCCGTCGAAGACGTTGAAGACCACAGTCACCAATCTATCCGGATTCCCGTTGCCATTGAGTGAGGACATCAGCGGCGCGAATGCGACCGACTTCACGGTGACCGGCGCCGGCACTTGCGGAGCTACCGCGAATCCTCACTCGTCGTGCACGATCGCGGTGACATTTACGCCGACCGGCGGTGGCTCGGCTGAAAGCGCCAGCATGGCGGTGAGCGTCGGCAGCGATCCGACCAGCCCGCACAGCATAACCCTGACAGGGACCGGGCCGTGAGCTTGGTAAGTCACTTAGGGTGACGAGTAAAGGCGTGTGATTTTGGATTCGCGGTGGGGCGTGTTTTAGTCCTCGGGCGAGTCGGTTACTCTCACCGACGGCGGTGATTTTCAACACCTTCAGTTACTACCTTCTCTTCCTGTTGCCGGCGGCGGCGCTGTTCAAGGTCGCGTCGGGGGCTTGGCGGCCGTGGGTGATCGTTCTGTCGGCGTGCCTTTTCTATATCTACTTCTCGATGCATGGGTTCGGCGGCGTCGCGGGAGCGTTATGCCTGTCGATCTTTTTGTGGGAGAGCCTTTTCAGCCGGCTGTATCGGCCGGCCGCGATCGTATGCCTGGTCGGAGTCGCGCAGAGCGTCGTCTTTTTGGTGGTGTTCAAGTACTGGAACTACCTGACCGGACTTATTTGGATGGGCGCAGCGCGCAATCCGGGGCATTGGCCGGGCGCATTCCTGCCGCTGGGGATTTCGTTTTTCACTTTCGAGTTCATCCACTACGCATTCGATCGCTATCGCGGGAAGACCGCGGCCGGCGACGTCTCCGAGTATCTCGCTTTCATCATGTTCTTTCCGACGATGGTGGCGGGGCCGATCAAGCGGTACGAAGATTTTCTGCCCAAGCTGCGCGCCGCCGACGCCACGCTTATCGACGTACAGGCCGGAGTCACGCGGATCCTGGTGGGACTGGTAAAGAAGTTCGCGGTGGCCGACCTGATGACCGCGTTTACCAATCATCTGAACGCCGCCGACATCGCAATCGCCAACCGGCGCGTGCTGCCGCTGTGGCTGCTCGCTTACGGCATAAAAATCTATTTCGACTTCGCCGGCTATTCCGATATCGCGATCGGTTCGGCGCGCCTGTTCGGCATCCGCGTCCCCGAGAACTTCGACTGGCCATACATGCGAGCGAATATCGCGGACTTCTGGCGCAACTGGCATATCTCGTTGTCGCTATGGCTGTTCGACTACGTCTTCGTCCCGCTTGGCGGATCGCGCGTTAGTCGTCTGCGAAATTACTCGAACCTGATCGTCACGATGTTCGTGAGCGGGGTGTGGCACGGCGCCGGCACCAACTTCATCGTGTGGGGACTGTGGCACGGGATGGTGCTGACAGGTTATCGGATGTGGCGAGATATTCGCGGCCCGCGCGAGCCCTCGACCGCGGGTCTCGTTCTCGGCGGCATCCTCACGTTTCTAATGGTGAACCTGGGCTGGGCGTTTTTCTGCATGGATCTGCCGACCGCGCGCCTGTTCCTTCACAAGATGTTGCTGGGATGACGAAGCGAACTCGACGGCGGATGGCGTTAACTATGCGCCGGTACTTTCACGGTGACGTCGAGGGGCTGGGCAAGACTTTGAGCAGTTGCAGTCAGAGCGACGCGCCGCTGAATTCTCTTGCCCCACGCGAGCATCGGCTCCTCGACCAACTTCCACGAGAGTGCCGAGAACAGGATTGTTCCAAGCAACGCGGTCAAAGCCGACGACGGTACCAGCGCGATAGCAATCACATGAACCAAGTACATCATGTAACTGATCTTGCCGAGAAAAACCAAAACGGGTTGCCGCAATATCCAGAGCAGCGGACCTTTTTTCAGCACCACGATGTACGCGAGCATCGCGGTGAAGAACCCCACGCTCAGGCTGTAGCCGACGCTGTTGAAGAGCACGGAGTTGGCGCTCGTCCGAAACGACGGGACCAAAACGCTCAGGCAGCCAAAGATAAAAACGCAGGACGCGCCGAAGTGAATCGAGTAGCGTCGAATTTCAAATGCCCGCGCTTCGATCTGATTGTGGTACATCGCGAGCAGAGCGCCCGCGGCAAGCAGATCCATCCGGCTCGGAGCCAAGTAATAGACCGGCAAGTAAGTGGAACTGGTCAAGGTCAGCACAATGCGGAAAATCGGGGCGAGGACGATCGCGCCGAGCAGAATCCGCGGCAACAATCGGCGGGGGACAAAATAAACGAGCAGCGGAAATACAAGGTAGAATTGTTCCTCTACTGCCAGCGACCAAAATGGCTGCAGGACGCCTCCTCCACCAAGCCCAAGGCTGTCGCCGATGTTGGCCGCAAAGAACGCGTACCAGTACCAGATCTGACGCCATTCGAAGGTGAACAGTATCGCGCACAACACGATTGCGATGCAGTATGGCGGCAGAATCCTCAGTGCACGGCGAAGATAGAAAGGTTTGAAAAACGGTCCGCCACTTTCGCTGGCTTTCAGAAGATTTCCGGTGATCAGAAATCCGCTGAGGACGAAGAAGCCGTCGACGCCCAACCACAGCAACGGAACATTCAACGAGTGATGAACAAACACGCTCAAGAACGCCAACGCGCGGAAACCGTCGAGCTGCTTGATTCGTGGCATACTTACTTCCGGAAAAGTGAGCGGAGTTCTACCTCGCTCTATTGTTGAGGCTAACGATGCGAACTCTAATGTGGCTGAAACAGATGCTCGACTACCTCGGTGGCGCGGCCGACGAGCCGCCCGTTGATTCGCCGAAATTTCTAACCGCCCCGATCTTTCTCGGACTATGGTGGGGCGCCTTGATCATCATGGTGGTCCTGTTCTCGGGACAAACCTCGAAGTTCATCTACATTGATTTCTAGCAACGCAGCTTCATCGTCCGGGAAAAAATTCCTGGTCTCGCTCGGACTGGCGGCAGGAATCCTGATCGCGTTCAATCTGCTTGTTCAGCATTTCGCGCGTAACTCGGTACCGCGCGTGCTCGTGCGCCAGCTCGACGCGACCCGCGGCATCACTCACCTCGCATTGGGCAACTCTCTGATTGCTGCGGGCTTCGATCCTTCGGCCTTCGACGCTTCGATGGCGCCGAGGCCGGCGGTCGCTTTCAATGCGGGCCTCGGAGCTTCGGGGACCGTCGAGCATCTGATGATCCTGCAGCGCGCACTGCAGGACGCAGACCCCGTCAAGGTCGTGATCTACGGTTTTTTCGATTTTCAGCTTACTGACCCGCCCACTGCGACGTTGACTGATTTTTTCGGGAATCGCGCAGTCGCCTTCTATCTCGATCCCGCCATGGCGCTACGCAGTTACCAGATGAGCCCGACCGACCGGATCGAATTCGAGCTTCTCCGCCATGTGCCGATGATGGTCGAACGAGCAGGCATATGGGGCAACGTCGAAAAAATCCGCCGCGCGATGGGCGCAGTCGGATTGCCGCATGCCGACACCAACCGGTTTGGGCGCGCAGCCGATTTCGCGCTGCTCGAAGCGCGATCGCCCAACGACTTCGCGTCGCAGTGCGCTGTGGGACAAACCGCAGCGTTGAGCGAGCCGGTTCTGCAGATGATCGCCGACGCGCACGCCCACGGCGCGCAAGTCGTAATCGTCGAGATGCCGATGCATCCTTATCATCAGTCACACTTCTACGCGCTGCCGGCATGGGACAATTATCGTGACCACTTGAACAAACTCGTCGAGGCGCAACACGGCACCTACCTGAATGCCTCCGACTGGATCGAGCGGCCCGGCGAATTCGTCGACCATCTGCACCTGACACCGTCAGGCGCTCAGGACTTCAGTCGTCGGCTGGCAACAAGGATTCGCGAAATGGCTCCCGGTTCAGTCACAACTAGCAGTCTCAGATAGTCAACAAATAGTCAACTAGCATTCGGGCGGGAAACTTGATTGAATTCTGTCCTGCGCACGGACCGCCGCGGACCCCCGCCTTGTCCAGTTCCGGCGCCATCGTCATGAGAGTTGGAAACGTAATTCGCTCGCTGCTGCCGCAGAGACTGCACGACGATCTCTTCCGCCTGTCCTCGGCCCGCGTCGACGACGACCTCAAGCATCGCTACGCTTCCGGCATCTCGATGTGGTGGAGTCTTGAGAATCTCAAGCGATCCGGTTTCCACCCGGCGAGCGTAATCGACGTGGGCGCATTCATCGGCGAATGGACGCAACGCACGCGGTCGATTTGGCCTGAAGCGAAATTTCTGATGGTCGAACCGCAGCCCAACAAACAGAAGCGCCTGCGCGCCATGTGCAACGATTCTGTAAGCCTCGAGTTCGCTCTGCTTGGTCGGGCGCCGTCTGAAGCGGTGCGATTTCACACGGACGACTTCGGCAATTCATCGGTGCTCGAGTCAGTTCAGAACAAATGCCCGACCGCGGAATCTCTGCCGATGAAGACGCTGGACAGCCTCGTCGCCGCGCGCAAACTGACCGGCCCAATCCTGCTGAAGGCCGACGTCCAGGGTTGCGAGCTGGAGGTGATGCGCGGCGCCACCCAGACCCTCCGCAGCGTCGAGGTGATCCTGCTCGAAGTCTCGACGCTCCCCTACAATGTCGGCGCGCCGCTTTTCTCCGACGTCGTCGCGTTCATGGCTGAGCGAAAATTCCTCGTCTACGACATCTGCCACCTGCACTGTCGCGATAGCGATCAAGCCGTCTTTCAAATGGACGTACTCTTCGTTCACAAAGACAGCGCGCTTCGATCAGAAAAACCGTTCTTCCGGCTCCCTCGAGCGAGTTGGCAAATTCGCGACGCATTTTAGGCTCGAGTTTTTTCCCCGCTTTATTTGCAATTTGCACGAAATGGTGGATTTTGTCCCGGCCATTCTGGTACTTAACGATCCCTGCGGGTTCGTCGATTGTATTAGTGCTTGTCATCACGTGCGCTGGCAACGAGCACTCAACCGCGCTTAGTTTTCGCCGTGGGAGAAGGCTCGGCGGTCGTCGTGACCAGACCGAAACCTGAAGTTGAATCGCCGGAATGGACATTCGCCACGCGCTGCAAGATCAAGCCGAGCAAACCCCGGATAGTCTCGCGCTCCTTTCGATCGGTCGCGCCCCGCTCACATATTCGCGCCTGCTGGCTCATTGTTCGCGATTCGTCGCCGACCTCAACCACGCCGGGATTTCGCGCGGCGATCGCGTGGCGATCGTGCTGCCCAACGGTCCCGAGATGGCCGCATGCCTGCTAGCGATCACGGCGGGCGCGTCGTGCGCGCCGCTCAATCCCAACTATCGGCAGAGCGAGTTCGAGTTTTATCTCTCGGATCTCGCGCCTCGCGCGCTGATCGTCGAAGACGGTTCCGACGTGCTCGCAATCGCAGTCGCCGAGTCGCTCGGCATCCGCGTGATTCGGCTCCGTCCTACAACCGACGATGCCGCTGGAATCTTCACACTCGATCTCGATCATGCACCTGACAACACCGCGCCGATTTACGCGCTGCCCGATGACGAGGCTCTCGTCCTTCACACATCGGGCACCACGGCGCGGCCGAAGATGGTGCCGTTGACGCAGTCCAACCTGGCCGCCTCGGCGCGCAACATCGCCGCATCGCTCGCGCTCGATTCTTCCGATCGATGCTTGAACGTGATGCCCTTGTTTCACATTCACGGCTTTGTCGGCGCGTTGCTCTCGACGATTGCCGCCGGTGGCAGCATCGCGTGCACGCCCGGTTTTCAGGCGCCGCGCTTTCTCGATTGGTGCGACGAATTCGCGCCGACCTGGTACACCGCCGTGCCCACGATGCATCAGGCGGTGCTCGCTCGCGCAACCGAAAGTCCGGTGCGCCTGGCAAACCTGTGTTTGCGATTCATCCGGTCATGCTCGGCGCCGCTCGCGCCCGAGTTGATGGCCGAGATGGAGCAGACGTTTCGCGTGCCGGTCCTCGAAGCATACGGAATGACCGAGGCGTCGCATCAGATCGCCACAAATCCGCAGCCGCCGGCCGCGCGCAAACCCGGATCGGTCGGTATCGCATCAGGCACCGACGTCGCAATCATGGACGCCGACGGAAATATCCTCGCGCCCGAAGAAGTTGGCGAAATCGTTCTGCGCGGCGCCGGTGTGACCGCGGGCTACGCCAACAATCCCGAGGCGAATCGCACGTCCTTCAACAACGGATGGTTCCGCACGGGCGACAACGGCAGGCTCGATCGCGACGGCTATCTGTTCATCACCGGGCGCATCAAGGAGATCATCAATCGCGGCGGACAGAAAATCTCGCCGCGCGAAATCGACGAGGTCCTCTGCACTCATCCGGCCGTCGCCAGCGCGGTCGCGTTCGCGGTTCCCGACCATCGCCTCGGCGAGGACGTTGCCGCCGCCGTCGTGCTTCGCGCCGGGCACGCCGCGTCCGAAATCGAAATCAGAAATCACGCCGCCACTCGCATAGCTCAATACAAGGTTCCGCGCCGCATCGTCTTTCTCGACGAACTCCCCAAAGGCCCGACCGGTAAGCTGCAGCGCATCGGCCTCGCCGCTCAACTCGGGCTCAACGAACCGGAGGCTGATTCATTTTCATCGAATCGCGCGACCGAGTTTGTCGCGCCGAGCACTCCGAGGGAAAGGACGCTCACATTTATATGGGCGCAGGTGCTCGGCCTTGAACGAATCGGCGTGCGCGACGATTTTCTCGCACTCGGCGGCGACTCGATGCTGGCCGCGCTCATCATCGCGCGCATCCGCGAGGCCACCGGCGCGCCGCTATCGATTCTCAATTTCTTCGAACATCCGACTGTCGCCGAACTTGCCGCCTTGCTCGATCGTGGCGGCGAGGACCGCCTCAATGCGAACGAACCCATCGTCGCCGCTTCGACCGACGGCGACTTGCCGCTCTCTTCCGCGCAGCGCCGCATGTGGTTTCTCGCCGAGCTCGAACAGCACTCGACCGCCTACAATCGCGGCAACCTCTTTCGCGTCCGCGGACCGATCGATCCGCAAGCCCTCGACCGCGCGCTCAATCGCATCGTCGCGCGGCACGCCATCCTGCGCACGATCTTCCAAAGCCGCGACGGCGATCCGGTGCAAATCGTCACTGCGCCCGCGGCCATCGAGCTCGCCAAGCTGGATTTGAGCGAGACCATCGAGGCGAGCCGCTTGCAGACCGCCGTCGCAACTGCCGCCGCTGTATCCAATCGCCCTTTCGATTTGACCTGCGATCCGATGCTGCGCCCGATGCTGATCAAACTCGCCGAGAACGATCACCTGCTGCTTCTTGCGATGCATCACATCGCATTCGACGGATGGTCGGCGGGTGTGGTGATGCGCGAGTTGTCGGCGTTCTACGCATCCGATGTGGCAGGCAATAGTGCCGACGCGCCCGCCGAAGACGTCAAGCCGCTCGCGATCCAGTACGCCGACTTCGCCCGCTGGCAATCGCAAGCGGCCCATTCGCCCGCGATGCGCGAGTCGCTCGCCTGGTGGCATAACCGGCTGGCCGGCGCGCCGCCGCTGCTCGTGCTGCCCACCGACCGTCCGCGTCCCGCGCGCGAAACATTTTCCGGCGCCGCCGAGACGTTTGTCATTCCCGCGGAGTTGGTCGATCGCCTCAAGCAAACCGCGCGCGACGCTCGCGCCACCTTGTTCATGACGCTGCTCGCAGCTTTCCAAACGATGCTGCATCGCTACGGCGCAGGCGACGACATCGTCGTCGGCACTCCTGTTGCCGGCCGCACGCGCGTCGAGACCGAGGGTCTCATCGGCCTGTTCGTGAATATGCTCGCGATGCGCGGCGACCTGTCGGGCGATCCGACTTTTCGCGAACTGCTCGTAAAAACCCGCGACCGCGCGCTCGAGGCCTACGCGCATCAGGATCTCCCCTTCGACGCAGTGGTCGAGTCGCTCAATCCCGAGCGCAACCTTAGCTATCCGCCGATCATTCAGGTCACGTTTCAAATCCGCAATTATCCGCTCGAAGATACCCGCCTCGGCAGTCTCGAGGTCGAGGAGATCGACTTCGATCCGGGCGTCGCGCAGTTCGACTTGAGCCTCGAGGTTACCGAAAAGTCCCACGGCTTGTTCTGCAAGCTGATTTACAATCGCGACATTTTCGATCGCGAAACGATCGAGCGCATGGTCGGCCATTTCGAGACTTTGCTCGACGGTATCGCCACCGGCCCGAACACGCGCATTTCACGCCTGCCGATTCTGACCGCCGCAGAGCGAAATCAGTTGCTCGTCGATTGGAACGATACCGCTCGCGACTACCCCCACGAATGCGTTCATCGACAGTTCGAGGCGCAGGTCGCGCGCACGCCAAACGCCGTCGCCGTCCAATTCGACGATTCGCAAATGACATACGCGGATCTAAATTCGCGCGCGAACCGCGTGGCGCGCGCGCTGCTCGACGCGGGAGTCACGCCGCGAAGCTTTGTCGCGATTTGTATCGATCGATCGCTCGCGATGCTCACGGGTTTGCTCGGCATCCTCAAAGCCGGCGCCGCTTACGTGCCTCTAGGTCCCGGCTTCCCGCGTGAGCGTCTCGACTTCATGCTTCACGATTGCGCGGCGCCGGTCGTCGTCACTACCACGAGCCTCGCTGAAAAATTCGCGGCGCTCGACGTTCGCGTGGTCTGCATCGACCGCGACCTCGACGCCGGCATCGCGGCAAATCCGCAAATCCCGATAACCGCGGACGACGACGCGTACGTCCTCTACACGTCGGGCTCGACCGGCAAGCCCAAGGGCGTCGCAATTTCTCATCGCTCATTCTCCAATCTGCTGACCGCGATGCGCTCCGAGATTTCATTCACCGCCGACGACGTTCTGCTCGCCGTGACGACGCTTTCGTTCGACATCGCAGGCCTCGAACTTTTTCTGCCGTTGATTTGCGGTGGCCGTGTCGCCGTGGCCGACGAGCTCGCCGCCGACGGCGAGCACCTCGCTGAAGCTATTGCTGCGACGCGGCCCACGGTGATTCAAATGGCTCCCGCATTGTGGCGCATTCTCGTCGCCTCCGGTTGGCGCGGCGCGCCGAACTTGCGAATCATCTCTGGCGGCGAAGCGCTCACACGTACTCTCGCCGATCAACTGCTCGATCGCGCCGACATTGTGTTCAACGCGTACGGCCCCACCGAAACTACAATCTGGTCGACTATTCATCGCGTCGAGCGTGGCGACGGGCCCGTGCCAATCGGACATCCGTTGGCCAACACTCAACTCCACGTCCTCGACAGTGCGCGCCAGCTTTTGCCGATTGGCGTCCCCGGAGAACTCTACATCGGCGGTGACGGCGTCGCGCGCGCTTACCTCGGCCGTCCGGATCTTTCAGCGGAACGATTCGTCGCAAACCCTTTCGCGAGCGGCGGCGACGGACGACTCTACCGTACCGGCGACACTGTGAAGCGCCTGCGCAACGGCGACATCGAGTACATCGGCCGCGCCGACAATCAGGTAAAAATCCAGGGCATTCGAATCGAGCCCGGCGAGATCGAATCCACCCTCATGCGCCATCCGCAAGTCCAGACGGTCGCCGTCGTTGGAATGGCCGACGCGTCCGACGTCAAGACTCTCGTGGCTTTCGTCGAGCCGAAACCGGGACAATCGCCCTCCGCGCCCGCGCTGCGATCCTTTCTCAGCGAGTCCCTGCCCATCCACATGATTCCGACGCGCTTCGTTCTCGTCGACCGGATTGCGCTGACGCACAATGGCAAGATCGATCGCACCAAACTTCCGTCGCTCGACCAATCCCCCGTACCGGCGGAGCAGAAGTACACGGCGCCGCGCGACGACATCGACAATCGCCTCCAATCCATCTGGGAGGACATCCTGCAGCTTCGCCCGATCGGAATTCACCAGGATTTTTATGAGGTCGGCGGGCATTCGCTGCTCGCCGTCAAGGTCCTGGTGAGAATCGAGCGCGAATTCAATTGCAACATTCCGCTGGCTGCGATGTTCCCGGCGCCGACGATCGCCAGTCTTGCCGATCGAATCACCCGCGACCTGAAAGATTCGGAGCGGCCCGCGACCGAATTGATTCAACCGCTCGGTGTTCTGCCCCCGCTTCTTGTCGTCGGGCATTTCCCGCTGTTCAGGAAACTCTCGCTCCGGCTCGGTACCAATCGCCCGTTGATTGGTCTCTCGATTCCCGACGAACTTCGCATGCGTCTGCCGTACAGCCTCGATCAACTCGCCGGCTTTCAGGTCAAATCGATTCTCGAACTGAACAAGGGCGAACCGATTCTTTTGATCGGCTTCAGCGCCGAAGGCGTGCTCGCCTACGAAGTTGCGCGCCAACTCGTCTGTGCCGGGCGCGACGTCGCCCTCGTCGCGATGATCGATACCGCTTGCCCGTCGCAGCCGCGGGAGCCGATGCTCATCCGAATCGCGCGCTCGATGGGCATCCACCTGCGGGTAATTCGAAGCGGCGGAATGGAACGGGCGCCGACGGCGATCACCGATATCCTCAGCCGGTTGGCGCTGCGGTTGAAGGTTCGTGCATGGAAACTCGCGGGCCGGGTCGGCATCGCGCGCGAGCCGATGGCGCCCAAGCGCCCCGCCGACCTCGTGATGGCGATGGTGCTCGCGACGCGCCGTTACATCCCGCCGCCGTATCGCGGCAGAGTCCTCCTCTTCAAGCAGACCGTCGACCGCGAAGGCCGTTTCCGGTTCAAGGACTACGGCTGGGGCGCAGTGGTGCAGGACGGTCTCGAAGTCTGCGAAATTCCCGGCGAGCATCTGACGCTGTTGGTCGAGCCGGGCGTAAATCTGCTCGCAGCAAAGCTCGATGCCGCAATGAAATCCGCCTGCGAATCTTTCGTCGAATCAAAATCCGCCGCCGCCCGCTAGCCGCAATCTGCTACAAGCCGGGATTAGTTATCGTGCCCGCCGTGTCTGGCGCTTGTCGGATTACGCCGCACGATCCGCGACTATCCGACGGTTGACTTCGACCGCACAGCATCCCGAATGCAGATCCTTGTCGCTTGCGTCCCCGGACAGCGTGAGCATTTGACGCTGTTGGTCGAACCGCGCGTCAAAATGATCGCCACGAAGCTCGACGCCGCGATGAAATCCGCCTGCGAATCCGTCGTCGAGTCAAAATCTGCAGCCGCCCAATAGCCGGAACTTGCTACACAGCAGGAATAGCTACATGCTGGCGGCGGAGCGGCGTCGACGCCGTCACCTGTGGCAATAGGTTTGGAACCGTAGCATCAAAATATTGAGATCCAATTGATTTTTGAGATGTATCGCTCCGAAGGACATTCGCTTGGTACTCGAGGAGCAGGCCCGGCAGAACCCAAATAACCTCGCGCTCCTTTCTCTGGATCGCGCCCCCATTACATATTCTCGCTTGGTGACTCATTGTCACCGCGTGATAACCGATCTGAACCGCGCCAGCATCTCGCGCGGCGACCGCGTAGCCGTCGTGCTGCCCAACGGTCCAGAGATGGCCGCATGCCTGCTTGCGTTGACGGCGGGCGCGTCATGCGCGCCGCTCAATCCCAACTATCGCCGCGCCGAGTTCGAGTTCTATCTCTCCGATCTTTCTCCCAGGGCGCTGATCGTCCAGGATGGCGCCGACCTCCCCGCGATCGCCGTCGCCGAGTCGCTCGGCATCCGCGTAATCCGTCTCCATCCCTCGACGTCCGACGCCGCGGGAATCTTCACGCTCGATCTCGATCCCGCACCCGACACCGCCACGCCGATCTTCGCGCAGCCCGGCGACGAGGCCTTCGTCCTGCACACGTCGGGCACCACCGCGCGTCCCAAGATGGTCCCGCTCACGCACGCGAACCTCGCCGCCTCGCTCGACAACATCATCGCGACGCTCGCGCTCACGCCGCGCGATCGATGCCTCAACGTGATGCCGCTGTTCCACGTCAACGGCATGATCGGTGTAGTGCTCGCGTCGATTGCAGCCGGCGCGAGCGTCGTCTGCACGCCGGGCTTTTACGCGCCGCACTTCTTCGAATGGTGCCGCGAATTCGCGCCCACCTGGTACTCCGCCGTGCCCGCGATGCATCAGTCGGTCCTCGCGCGCGCCCGGGAGCATCCCGAATTCGCCGCCAGGTCGACACTCCGCTTCATCCGCTCAGGCGCGGCGCCGCTCGCAGCCACCCTGATGGCCGAAATCGAGCGCGTGTTCCGCGTCCCCGTCATCGAAGGCTACGGCCTGACCGAGACGGCGCAGCAGGTCGTCGTCAATCCGCTTCCCCCGCGCGACCGCAGGCCCGGCTCGGTCGGCGTTCGCGGCCGCACCGAAGTCGGGATCATCGGCGAAGACGGCAATCTCCTGCCCGCCGGCGATATAGGCGAGATCGTCGTGCGCGGCCCCGCCGTGATGTCCGGCTACGTCAACAATCTCGAAGCCAATCGCGAGTCGTTCATCAACGGATGGTTCCGCACGGGCGACCAGGGCCGCCTCGACGCCGACGGCTACCTCTTCATCACCGGACGCATCAAGGAAATCATAAATCGCGGCGGCCAGAAAATTTCGCCGCGCGAAATCGACGACGTACTCCGCGCGCATCCCGCCGTCGCCGACGCCGTATCTTTCCCGATCCCCGATTCCCGCCTCGGCGAGGACATCGCGGCAGTCGTCGTCCTGAAAGGCGGCGAATCCATCGCCAGGAACAGTTTGCGAAGTTTCGTTGCGGACCGCGTCGCCGACTACAAGGTCCCGCGCCAAATTCATTTCGTCGATCGAATTCCCACCGGGCCGAGCGGAAAAGTCCGCCGCGCCGATCTCGCCGCGATTCTCGGCATCTCCGGCACCGATTCGCGCACGCTGACCCGGGCGCCCTACGTCGCTCCGTCGAGCAAATCCGAAAAGGCGCTGGTTGAAATCTGGATGCACGTGCTCGGCGTCGATCAAGTCGGCATCCACGACGACTTCCTTTCCCTCGGCGGCGATTCCCTCCTCCTCGCGCAACTGGTGCTGCGGATGCACGAAGCCGGATGGTCGAAGATCTCGATGCTCACCTTTTTCGATCGCCCGACCATCGCCGGCCTCGCCGATCTCATCGACTCCGACACCGACTCGACGCCCGCGCAAAACGGTGCCGACGCCTCCACTCGCAAGGGCGCCGCAACCCGCTCCTCGACGCTCGCCACTGTCCGCGACGCACATGCCTGCGCCGCCGACGACGCCATCGCGCACTGGCCCATCCAGCCGCTCGGCAAGCGCCCGCCGCTGTACGTGATGGGCAGCTTCAACGAATTCATCCCGCTCGCCTGGCGCCTCGGCCTCGATCAACCAGTCCTCGGCGTCACGATTCCCAACGAGCTCAAACTTCGCATCCCGTACCGCGTCGAAGAATTGGCCGCCGCGCAGGTCGACTCGATCCTGAAATTCCAGCCCTCGGGCCCGTACTACCTGGCCGGATTCAGCGCCGAAGGAGTCCTCGCATTCGAAGTCGCGCAACAGTTGACCGCCCGCGGCCTCGACGTCGGCCTGGTCGCCCTCGTCGATAGCGCATGCCCCGCCGAGCCGGATCCTTTTCTCGTCCGCATGATGCGCAATGCGCACGTGCACACCAACGACGTCCTGCAGGGCGGACTCCGCCAGTTGCGCCACGCCGCGTCGGGAATCATGCGCCGCCAGATTCTCCGCATGAAAATCAACAGTTGGCGATTCGCGCGTCCGCTCGGAATCCCCGTCGTCCGCCCCGCGCCGCGCGAGCCGATGGACGTCGTGATGGCCAACGTTATCGCCTCCCGCAACTACGTCCCGCGCCCGTACTCCGGCCGCGTCCTCCTCTTCAAGCGCACCCTCGATCTCACCGGCCGCTATCGTCATTCCGACAACGGATGGGGCCGCGTCGTGCGCGACGGACTCGAGGTCTACCCCATCGAAGGCGGCCACCTCGCGCTGCTCGCCGAGCCCGGCGTCGACATCCTGGCTGAAAAACTCGCGCAGGCGATGGGTATCAAGCGCGACGAGCGGATGGCCCAGGCCGTGGTGGGATTCTAGTCCCGCCCGATTCGCCGTCTCGCAACCGCTTTGGATTTGGTTGCTATGAGCGTGACGCAACTCGCAAGCCAGCCCGACGATTCGCCTCAGTCGCCAACGCCGACCCGCTTCTATCTTCCCGAGCTCGACAGTCTCCGCTTTTTCGCGTTCCTCGCCGTCTTCGTATGGCACCTCCAACCGCTCCCCGATTCGCTGGTTACCGCGCCGCACACGAGCCCCCTCGAAACCCTCGCACTCGCGACGTGGCGCTCCGGCCAGTTCGGCGTCGATTTATTCTTCACCCTCAGTGCTTTTCTGATCACCGAACTGCTGACGCGTGAGCAGCGGCAATTCGACACGCTCGACATCCGCGCATTCTACATGCGCCGCATCCTCAGGATCTGGCCGCTGTATTTCGGCTTCCTCGCCGCACTCTACATCGCGCTCGCGCTCGCACCCGGCGCCCATGTCCCATGGCGCGCGCTGCCCGCGTTCGCCGCGTTCGTCGGCAACTTCGCGATGTACCGTGGCGTATTCGTTCCGCTCTCGCTCGGCATCCTGTGGAGCGTCTCGCTCGAGGAGCAGTTCTATCTCTTGTGGCCGTGGGTCGTCGCCCGCGTCTCGCGACGCGGCATGCTCGCCGTCGCCATTCTGATGTGGTTGTTCTCGATTCTTTTTCGCTCGATGCTAATCGCGCGCGGCGTCCCGCCTCGCACGATCTGGTGGAATTCTTTCGCCCGCCTCGACCCGCTCGCATGCGGCATCATGATGTCCGTCATTCTGCGCGGCTCGACAATTGATCTCTCGCTCACCGGCCGCCGCGCAATTGCGCTCGCCTCCGTCATGCTGATCGTCTTCGCCGGATACTGCTCGCCGAGAGAGGAAGGCGTCGCAATGTTCTGGTTCACGCTCGCGTATCCGGCCGCCGCCGTGGGATGCGCCGGTGTCGTCCTCGCCGCGCTCGGAATCGGCAATCATCGCGGCGCATGGCTGCTCAATCCCGCTCTGAAGTACCTCGGCCGAATTTCGTACGGCCTCTACGTCTTCCACGCGACGATGCTCATCCTCGCTCTCAAAATGTTGCGCGGACTCGAGCCTCATCCGGCGATGCACACCGCCGCGGTCGGCGCCCTTACGCTCGCGATGACAATTAGCGTCGCCGCGTCCTCCTACCGATGGTTCGAGAAGCCCTTCCTCAGGCTCAAAAACCGGTTTCAGCGCGTGCGCTCGATGCCGGTATAATCGAAGCCATCGTGGAACCCTCGAAAGATTCGGTGAAGCTGCATCCCGGCGAGGTTCACGTCTGGTTCGCCCGCCTCAACCGCACGCCCGAGCGCCTCGTCCGGATGCGCACGGTCCTCGACTCCGACGAGACGGCGCGCGCCGATCGATTCCTCATGGACGTGCATCGCAACCGCTTCGTCGCGGCGCGCGCGATGCTGCGTGACTTGATTGCCGGCTATCTCGGCCGGCCGCCCGAGTCGGTTCGCTTCGCGTACAACGAATGGGGCAAGCCCGCGCTCGCTCCCGGCTTCGCGCCGCTCGACCTGCGCTTCAACCTGTCGCACTCCGGCGACCTCGCGATGTACGCGTTCGCGATCGCGCGCGACGTCGGCGTCGACATTGAGATGATCCGCGCCGACGCGGCCGGCGACCGAATCGCTGAAAATTATTTCTCGCCCGTCGAGGTCGCATCGCTGCGCGCGCTGGCGGCCGACCGTCAGGTCGAGGCGTTCTTCAACTGCTGGACCCGCAAGGAGGCGTACGTAAAGGCGCGCGGTGCTGGTTTGTCGATCGACCTGAAGAGCTTCGACGTCACCCTGGCGCCCGGTGAAGAAGCAAAGATCCTGCGCAGCGACGATCGCCTGCAATGGTCGCTCGCCAGCTTCAACCCCGCTCCCGATTGTGTAGCTGCAATGGTCACCGAAGGCCCCGCGCCAAAAATCGGCAACCCACGCTGGCTGTGAGGGTCGGCGGGCCGAGAAGCGAATGGTGTTCTGGCGGGAAATTTTGAAAATTGGGAAATTTGATTGAAAAATTGCTTCTCCTCGATCTCTTCCAGGTGATGGGCGGCGATCAGAAAGAGTGAAGGCGGGCGCGAGCGCGTGAATCATCGTGATGTAGGGGGAGAGTGTCGGCCCCAGAGGATTCGTGGGATTGGGAGGGGTAGTCATGTTGTTATTATGGCATGACGAGATGACAACCGTTGGCATCGTGAACTGTCATAGCAGTTTATCGCGGGAGCGGCCTGTCGATTTGGCGGTCGTGCGGCAGTTTGATTAACTGGGTGTCTATGAAACTCCGCCATGTTGCCGTGCTCGCGCTAGTGCTGGCCGTGGGTCTTTGGGCCTGTTCCATGAATCTTGACGTCTCGAATGGAACGGCGGCACCTGCAAGTCAGGTTCGGCCTGGCGGACCCATAGTTGGGGCTTACGTCGGAGATGCGCCGCCGCAATCCGGAGTGATTGGCGCCGAAGTCGTAACTGCACGACCTCAACCCGGAGTCCTGGCAGCCTGGACTCCGACCGCCACGCCGACGCCATAAGAAAATGAGGACACTCGTGGTTTGCGATTTGGCGGTTGTGCGGAGGTTTGATTAACTGGGTGTCTATGAAGACCCGGCGCGCTGGTGCGATCGCGATCGCGGGGTGGTATTTGATGGTGCAGTACGTGCTGCTGGTGCCGGTCGTGAGCGCGCATGTCTCGAGCGCGCAGCCGCCGACTCCAGCCGATCCGAACTGGTGTTCCGAAGTGCCGGCGTCACCTGCTCCTCCCCACTTTGACGGGCACTACGGAACATGGGCCGCGGCCAGGAAGCAGTGCACAAGTACATCAAGGGACATTTACTTTTGCGGTGACCTTTGCATGGCTGCGAAGGATCTTTGGAACATGGAGAAGGTGGGTGTCTTTGATCGGGCCGACAGTTTTCCGTCTGCTACCGCCAAGCAGCAAGGTCCCTTTGCGCTTCCCGGCGGCGCCAACGGATATATTCTGCCGGCGGCCCCAAGTGCCGCTCCGACGTCGGATTCCTCAAGGTCAAACTAAGAATTCCAATTTGAATCAGGACGCTTGCCCCTGGTCCGAACTGGTCTGGCACACACTTAGGACACTAACTTCTTGCACTGAAAAGAAACGCATGCGCGCGCTCTTTGTTTTGCTAAGGGGCGGCGAGTGTCTTGCTGTGCGTTGGCAACCTAACCTCTAACACTCCTTCGGCAAGCTCAGGACCGGCCATCCCGTTGTCGAAGGAGACGATCGCGGAGGGCGGAATCTTGAATCGCGCAGTAGCGCTGTAATCGGACCCTCACCTTCATCCTCTCCCTAACAGGGAGAGGGGAAGAAGGAGTCGAGCGAGTAGCTCGGATGATGTCTGCTACCTAACCCCTAACCCCTTCCCATAGTGGGAAGGGGGACCGGAGTAAGGAGTTGGTCGTGGAGCGGAGGATGGCAGATGAGGAATTTGGAAATTTGGTCCCTCACCCGACGCGCGGCGCGTCGACCTCTCCTGATAGGGAGAGGGGAAGAGTGGGAAAGGAGACCTCTCCCCTAACCCCTCTCCCTTTTGGAGAGGGGAACCGGAGGGAGGGAGTCGAGCGAGTGGTTCGGATGATGCGGGCGACCTAACCCCTAACCCCTTCCCCTAGTGGAAGGGGGACAATCGTGTGCGAGGGGCTAGGCGGCTTTTAGTTCGGACGTGCAGTGGGGGCATCGGGTGGCGGCTAGCGGGATTGCCGTGGCGCAGTAGGTGCAGTCTTTGGTCGACGGTGGCGCGGGTTTGTCGGCGCCGGTCAGGTGGTTGATCCACTTGACGAGCATGAAGACGGCGAACGCGATTATTACGAAATCGATGATGGTGTTGAGGAAGAGGCCGATGTTCAGGGTCGGCGCGCCCGCGGCCTTGGCGGCCGCGATAGTGTCGTAGTGCTTGGACGTAAGATTGATGAACAGGTTGGAGAAATCGACGGCGCCGAGCGCGAGGCCAATCGGCGGCATCAGGATGTCGGTGGTGAAGGAGGTGACGATTTTGCCGAAGGCGGCGCCGACGACGAAGCCGACGGCGAGATCGATGACGTTGCCCTTGATCGCGAAGGCCTTGAATTCGGAGAGTATCGACACGATGCGTCCTCCTGTGTTGGGTCCGGTTTGCTGAAGGAGCCTCGCCTACAAGAGCATCGTGGCGCGGGAATGTAAAACGCGGCGCGCTGGGTGGCGAGACCGCAGATTGACTTTCCGGAAACCCATTTGATACGCGAACTAGACAGGACTTCGACGCGCGTTCGCGCACCGTCCGGGAGGATCGGCGATGGGAGCAGTCCATATCAAGGATGAAGCACGGGTCGGGTCGGAAGCAAAATTCAGGCTCGAGCCTTCGGTCTATCTGCAGAAGCTGTACGAGGGGGGCACGCCGGACCTCGGCTGGATGAACCAGATGGGCGAATGGGGCGTGCGCGCCAAGCCCGGCAACCTCGGACTGCGGCTCAAGGATATCCAGATCGGGAGCTACGGCGTGATCCCGGAGCATGGCGGGGCGCATCGATCGATGGCGCCGCGCGGCGCGAGGATCGTGGAGGAGCTGCCGTCGCTCGGATTCACGATCAACGACAAGGCCGAGTGCTGGGCGGACAACGTGACGGAGCTGTACGAAGAGGCGGTCGCGCGGCAGTGGAGCTCGGCGCGCGATATCCCGTGGACGGAATTGAAGCCGCTGCCCGACGACCTCGAGCGGGCGATGTGCCAACTGTGCACGTTCCTGACGGAAGTGGAATTCATCGCGGCCGACGCGCCGACGCGATGGATGGGGCAGATGAATCACGATTTCTTCGAAGTGAAAATGTTCCTGGCGACGCAGGCGATGGACGAGGCGCGTCACATGGATGTGTTCCGCAAGCGCGCGCTGGCGAATGGCGGCGGACTCGGCAAGGCGAGCTATCTTAGCGAGCTTTCATTGAAGCGAATCTTTGACTGCCCGACTTTCACGGCGCAGACGGGGCGGCTGCAACTGCTCGGCGAAGGCTTCGTGCTGACGATGTTCCGGCAGGGCGAGTTCCTGGCGCCGAGCCGGGTCGACCAGGAAATCTTCCGACGATGCATGCAGGACGAATCGCGGCACGTCGGCTTCGGCACGATGCATCTGCGGACGCAGCTCAAGTCGAATCCCGAAGTGGCGGAGGCGCTGCACGAACAGCTCGACGACGCCGAGCGGATTTTGCTGGAGACGTTCAGCGTGCCGGAGGCGGTCGAGCCGATGGCGATATTGATGGGCGGCGGCCTCGAGCATTTCGACAAGGGGATGGAGTTGCAGGGGCAGTTGTGGCGGCGAATCGTGCACGAGTACCTGCAGCGCTGCGACTCGGCGGGACTGGACCGGCGTCCGCGATGTATCCTGCCGACGGATTTCAACAAGATGTTCGAAGCTGAAGCCGGTAACTGATGGCGTCGTTTCCCGATTCGGCGTGGTTTCTCACCCTCGGCAAGCTGATGAATGCCGAGGGTGAGCTTTTCCGGCGGCTCGGATATGCCGAGACGCGCTTCGCCGTGCGCGTGGTGCCTAACAATACGGGCAACGGCGGCGATCGGATCGTGGGGCTGGTGATCGACGGGTATCAACTGACGGAGGCGAAGGCGATCGTCGATCTGAACGAGTACGATCCGGACTTCGTGATTTGCGGCAAGCGCGAGATTTGGGATCGGATGCTGAGCGAGATTGTCGCAAACGGGCGGCCGCAGCTGCGGCATACGCTGAACTCGCTCGCGCTGGTGGGTGAGGAGTTGTGGCTCGAGTCGACCGATCAGTTGCGCGAGGACAAGTTTTATCGGTTCAATCAGACGCTGCAGGAATTGTTGAATCTCGCCGCGAAAGTCCCGTCGTAAGAGAGTTTTTCGCAACCTCGATGTGGCGCATTCAGGCAGAGGCAGAAGCTTGAATGGCGCTCGCGGAAAATCACAGGCTAAAGCCTGTGCCACTTCGGAAATGACAGGCTAAAGCCTGTGCCACTTAAAAAGGAAGTATCCAATGGACAAGCATCCGATTCGGTTTGGGGTTCAGACTGGGCAGCAGAATATTGAGTGGGAGCAGTTGCGCAGTTTTTGGGGGAAGGCGGACGGCTGGGGCTATGACTCGCTGTGGGTGTTCGACCATTTCTATCCGATCTTTACCGACCCGACGGGGCCGTGCCTCGAAGGCTGGACGCTGCTGAGCGCGCTCAGTCAGAACACGAAGCGCGCGCGAATCGGCGCGCTGGTCAATGGCAATACGTATCGCAATCCGTCGCTCACGGCGAAGATGGCGGCGACGCTCGACAACCTCAGCGGCGGGCGGCTGAATCTCGGAATCGGCGCCGGATGGTTCGAGGCGGAGCATCGGAGTCTCGGTTTCGATTTCAAGACGGTCGGCGGACGGCTGCAGGCACTCGACGAGTCGTGCCAGATAATCAAGGGCATGCTTACGCAGGAGAAGACGACGCTGAAGGGCAAGCATTACAGCGTCGTCGATGCGATCTGTAATCCGAAGCCGATACAGAAGAACATGCCGCTGATGATTGGCGGGCACGGCGAGAAGGTGCTGCTGAAGCTGGTCGCGAAGCATGCCGACATGTGGAATATGGGCAACGCCGATGCGGCGGAGATGAAGCGACTGATCGGAGTGATCGAGCGTCACGGCGATACGGTGGGGCGCAATACTGATGAAATCGAAAAGACGCTGATGCTCGCGCTCTGCTACAAGGCGCCCAAGCAGCGCGAGGAAATGCTTTCATCGATGGTCGCGATGATGGGGCAGACGACGCCCGAACGTGCGCGCGACATGATGGTAGTCGGCAGCAAGCAGGAGTGCGTCGACAAGATCGAGGGATACATTAAGGCCGGCGTCACGCACTTTATCTTTCTGTATAGCCCGAGCCCGCCGCTCACGACCGAGGAGGAAGTCCAGGCGTTCGCCGAGGAGGTAATCCCGCAGTTTCGAGCGCGCTGAATCGAATCCACTACTTGTCTTAACGATGGCGCGATGGTAGCCCGTTGTCGCATCGCCGTGATGGGATAGACTTCGCCGCGCAAACCTGGTGGGGCAGCAAATCCTGATCGTGCCGCGCGAAGCCTGAACCGGCGCCTGTTTCGAGGCGCCTCGTCTGAGAGCCGGGGGGACGAGAAGGTGGAGCGTCACAAATTCGGCAGGACGGTTTTGCTGGTAATGCTGGCAGCGGTGTTCGCCAGACCCGCGTTGGCGTGGGCAAAGGAATGCGGGAAACTCGACTTCAGACCCGCCAAGCAGCTTCAATTCAAGGACGGCGTTTACTATTTCGGAAAAATTCCGGCCGGCACCACAGCTTCTGCGTCGTTCACAGTAGAGAATATCGACCTGCATTACAGCGCCGATTTCGCGTCGATCGAGGTGATGCCGGATCCTCCGTTTGCGATAGACACCGCCGGCACCACTTGCAAGAAGGGTGAATTCGTTGCGGGTGCAACATGCACCATCGTGGTCACCTGCTCGCCCACAATCGATGGGAAGTTCAAAGGCGAACTGACATTCACATCCGCGATCAAGGAATGTGCAAAGAAAGGAGTTAAGCTGCACTGCAATGGCGTCGCACCGGTTGGTACGCCGACCGCGACTGCCACAGCAACGCCGACGGCAACGGCTACTCCCACTGCAACCGCAACGGCGACCGCCACTGTGACCACGACACCAAAGGCGAGTCCTTCTGCGACCGGAACTGCCACCACGACTATAACCATCACGCCGACGGCGACGATCACTGCGACGGCGACATTCACCGGCACTCACACGGCAACGTCAACTGCTACGCCGACAGCCACGGCAACGAATACGCCGGTGCCGGCCAGCTATTCTTCATGCACGAACAACCTGACGGCGTCGTTTCAGCATCCGGACGTGACGGTCTGGAGCACCAATGTCGCAGTGGTAGGTACGGACGGGACGAATCTGACGGCGTTCCTGTCGTTCGATGGAGGCAGCACGTTTGGATCGATGCCGATCACGCTTGCCGCCGACACCGATTCAACGATCAAGCCCGCGTGCAAGTGGAGACTTGATGTGAACTACAAGTTGGACTGCGCTTATTACACAGGACACGACATCGACTGGGTGTCATACGACACCGTCAGCAAAACGGTGAGCGGACCGAACACTGCGATTTCGACCAGCAACTTCCCGGCGTACCTGCCCTACAACGGCGTCCTGTATCTTGCGGGATATAACTCCGACGGAGTCGCATTCACGCAATCGACGGATGGGTCGTCGTGGTCGACGCTGGTGTATCCGTTCGGTCAGGGCAACAATTTCGCTGTGCCCACGATTGCGGCGGGCATCAAAGGAGTGGTGGTCACGGGCCAGGGAATCGCGACCGGGAACCTGCAGGACATCGTAGGTTCAACCTACAACGGCACGAGCTTCAGCCCGCCGTACAACGTCTACATCGCGCCCACGACGAACGACAGCGTCTTCTTCGGGCCGACCAACACGTTCATGGCGAACACGCAGCTGTTCGTTTTCGCAGGCGACTCGGGCATGTCGAGCTCTTTTGTGTTTGGGGCTTACGGAGACCTGAACGCGTCGATGCCGACGTTCAAGACCGTACAAATCGCGACCGGGTATTTGCCGATCGATGGCTTCCTGGTCAACCCGCCTTCGACCCTGTTCGCGGCAGTCGGAATAAGCGCGGTCAATCAATGGGCCGGGCTCTATCAAGGCGATATTACGATTCCGGGATCGGCCACGTTGATGGATTTGAACGGTGTTACGACGTACCAGATCGCCGGAGATGGAAACGCCAGCCTCGGCTACTTCGCAACAGTGACGGGGGAAAACGCGACCAGCGGGTACCTGTGCAAGCCGTAGGCTTGTGGGTCGCGGAAGGGAGCGAAAAGTTATCGCGTCACTATCGCGGATGACGCGACGACGTGGGTCATGCCTGCGTTGGCGGCGGCCATTACCGTTCCGAGCATAATGAATGCGGACAGGACGGCGGCGAAGATGAATCCGGCGGTGTTCATGTGCGTGCCTCTAAAAGGGAATACGCACGGCGGCACCGCGGGTTACGGAACCTAAACGCGCCGTTAGGATTTAGCGGCTACGCGGCCTTGACGATCAGATCGTCTCCGTCGGACCGGCCGCCTTTGCCGCTGTTGTAAGGCGTGCCGTGGCGGACGTCTGTCGCGAGGCCGAGCTTCTCAAGTGCAAGAATCAGCCAGTAGCCGGCGTCGGGCTGACGCCAGGTCCATCCGAGGCGCGCGGAACCGGGGCGCGCGTGATGGTTGCGATGCCAGTTCTCACCCTGCAGCAAATGCACTATGGCGAGCCAGGTCACGTTGCGGCTCGAATCTTCGCCGGGCTGAATGCCCGGTTCGGTGTGGCAAACGCTGTTCACGAAACATTGCGCGTGCAGGCCGAAGCAGAGGCGAATCGCGCCGAGCCAGAAAAATGCCGCGAGGCCGAAATACAATCCGCCGAAATATGAAAGCATGAGAATCGGAGTTTGGAACCATCGCCACGCGCGATAGGAAACGCCGCTGAGATCGGGGCAATAGCGATCGATTGGCGGCTCGCCGGCCTGCCACAGCCATCGCAGATGCGCCCACCAGAAACCGCCCCAACGCGGGCTCGAAATGTCTTCGGGAGTGTCAGCCTTGGCGTGATGCAGGCGATGGCCGGCGGCCCAGGTGGTCGGCGCGCCGGAGCCGTTGAACATGGCGAGGAAAGTCAGCACGCCGCGCGCCCAGGGATTCAGCGTGAGCGAGCGATGCGCGATCGCGCGATGATAGCCGACTGTGGTGCCGAGTCCGCCGAGGAACACGAGCGCGACGGCGCCGAAGAAAATGCGCCATCCGGGAAGCGGATAGAGCACGAGTCCAATTGCGGCAGTAATATGTATGAGGAGAACCCAACCGAGGATCGCAATATCGCGCGGGCCGGCGTGCCACCATGGCTGATTCCATGGCTCGGACTTCATGATTTGTTCGGTTGTGCTCGCCGGCGTGAAAGCTGATGCCATTCGTCTCTCCAACGGTCGTATTTTGCCTACACCACCACCCGCGCCTGTTTGGCTACACGGATGTTGATGCTCGGGCTGCCAGTTGGCGTTCCAGGCTGCCGCCAGCATCAGCACATTTTCACTTCAAAACCGGGATGCCTTCGATTCAAAAAGGCGGGGAGCGGAATGTGCTTGCCGTCGCGGACTAAGACACTACAGGATACGGATGCGGCGCGCTACAACCGATTGCAACGACGCGGTTACACGCGTGTTATGAACTTTATGAAATGTGCTCCAGGTAACACGCGAGATTAGCGCCAGGCGGTCATCGCGAGGCCGACGAGGCCGCCACCGATTACGAGCCAGGCTGAGTTCACGCGATAGCGGATCAAAATGAAGGCGCTCGCGAGCGCGAGAACGATGGTGGTGGCGTCGACGATCGCGGCGCGCGCGAGGAACAGCGTCACCGCCGCCATCAGAGCCCACGCGCCGACATTGACGCCGTCGAGAAACGCGCCGGCGAGTGGAGAGCGGCGCAGATGAGGAATCAGCGGCCCGCTGATCGAGACGAAGAAGAACGACGGCAGAAAAATTCCGAGCGTCGCGACGACGGCGCCGCGGAATCCGCCGAGGAGATAGCCGATGAAGGTCGCGGTCGTGAAGACGGGGCCGGGCGTCACCTGGCCTACGGCGACGGCGTCGAGCAACTGCGACTCGGTGAGCCAGCGGAGGCGGTCGACGAGGTCGGTGCGGAGGAACGCGAGCAATACGTAACCGCTGCCGAATAGCACAGAGCCGACTTTCAGGAAAAATAAAAATAATGTGGTGAGGCTGAAGGGGACGGCGACGACGGCGGTCGCGAGGGCGGCAGTTTTCATGCGCGTCGCGACGGTGGGGATTGCGGCGAGCGTCGCGCGGGCGACGTCGCGATCTTCGAGGGCGCGAAGCGCGAGCATCACGACTCCGGCGCCGAGCAGGACGATCATGTCGTTGACGTTGAAGAGCGACGCGGCGAGCGAGACGATCGCGAGCATCGCGAGCGTGCGCGACTTGATCGCCGTGCGGCCGAGTCCCCACAGCGCCTGCAGCACGACGGCGATGATCACGGGCTTGATGCCGTAGAGCAGACCGACCGCCTGCGGCATCGTGCCGAAGCGGACGTACATCCACGCGATCGCGAGCACTATTGCGGCGGCGGGAAGAATAAAGCACGCGCCGGCGACGACGAGGCCGGCGAATCCCGCGCGCATCTGGCCGATGTGAATCGCCATCTCGGTCGAGTTGGGGCCGGGGATCAAGTTGCAGACGCCGAGCATGTCGAGGAAGCGATCGTGCGTCATCCATCGACGGCGGCGGACGACTTCGTCTTCCATCATCGCGATATGCGCGGCGGGACCGCCCATGGAAAGTGCGCCGAGGCGGAGAAACAGCAGGGCGAGATCGCGGAGTGCGTCGCGTCGCGACGGCGGCGGATTCTCGATGAGATGAGAGAGCGGTTCGTCCATGCAACTGCGGATCAGATGATCACGAATCGAGAACGAATTTCCACCGCAGGCGCTTTGTCATTGGCAGATGCGTGCGATATGAGTCGAGCCACTATGGCATCACAACCGAATCAGAGAGTCGTGCGCGCGTCGAACATGAATTTCACGGTGCTTGAGATGGGCGACGCGAAGAGTCCGCTCGTGCTGTGTTTGCACGGGTTTCCCGACACTGCGCATTCGTTTCGGCATCAGATGCCGGCGCTGGCGGCGGCGGGATACCACTGCGTCGCGCCGTTCATGCGCGGATACTCGCCGAGCGAGGCTGCGCCGGACGGGCGTTACGATTCGGCGGCGTTGTCGGAGGACGCGATCGCGCTGATCGATGCGCTCGGCTACAAGGACGCGATCGTGTTCGGGCACGATTGGGGCGCAGTGGCGGCATACGGTGCAGCAGCGGCGGCGCCTGATCGCGTCAGCAAGCTGGTGACAGCGGCAGTTGGCTACGGAGCGGGATTTTTCGAGGCGCTCGTCACCAACTACGCGCAGCAGCGAAGATCCTGGTACATGTTTTTCTTCCAAACAAAGATCGCCGAGGCGGCGGTCAGCCTCAACGATTTCGCGTTTCTGGAAAAAATGTGGCGCGACTGGTCGCCGGGCTGGAAGTGGACGCCCGACGATATGGAGGCGCTCAAGCGATCGTTTCGCGCGAAGGGCACGCTCGAAGCGGCGATCGGATATTATCGCGCGACGTTGGGGCCGGTGCTCAGCATGCCGGTCGATCTGAAGATGCTCGCGCCTGCGATGAACGTACCGATCAACGTGCTGGCGATGATGTTCCACGGCCGCGACGACGGATGTATCGGCGCAGAGACGCTCGCGGGGATGGAGAAGCTGTTCACGAAGGGATTGAAGATCGAGCTGGTGCCAAATGCCGGGCATTTCGTGCATCAGGAGCGGCCGGAATATGTGAATGAGGTGATGTTGAAGTTTCTGAAATCGTGAGATCGAGCTATTGATATTTTGTATAGTACTATACATTATGAATAGATGAGCGATTCGAGTCAGCGATTGACCCCGGAGATGTGCAGGGCCGGACGTGCCCTGCTGCGGGTCAGCCAAACTGAGCTGGCGCGGAGGGCCGGCGTGTCGAGGCTGACGATTGCGCACTTTGAACGTGCGGCGAGCAAACCAATTCCGGTAAGCCTAGCGGCAATCCGATCGGCACTTGAGTCGGCAGGAGTCGCATTGCTTCCGGGTGGCGCGGTACTACGCGGGGCCTCGAACTCAGGAGCGCCGGTCCGTTCTGAGAAAACTGCCAGGATTCTGAAAATTCTGCGCACCGCCGCGCCGCGCCTCAAACGAATTGGCGTCAGGCATCTCTCGCTTTTCGGTTCAACGGCGCGAGGCACTCAGGGGAGTGACAGTGACATCGATCTGATAGTCGACCTCGACGAGCGACGACGAATTGACCTGCTCGACTACGCAGGGATCGTTGGCGAGATCCAGAAACTCGTACCGCAAAGGGTAGACGTCGCGCTGCGAACCTCACTCAAATCTCATGTCTCTCGAAATGCACTTCGAGAAGAGATCCGTGCCTTCTAGCGACCCGGAACAACGCCTGCGCGACTTCGTCGAGAACATCCTGCGGATTCGTTCCTACGTACGAGGCATCTCGGCTGCTAAATTCGCGGCCGATCGTAAGACGCAAGATGCAGTGGAGCGGTGTCTCGAACGGATTTGTGAGGCATCGCGAAAACTCGGCGATGCGCTGGACGCCAAATATCCGGAAGCGGAGTTTCCGAAGCTGCGACAACTCGGCAGCTTGCTGAGGCATGATTACGATTACGTCGATGCCGACATGCTGTGGCGGTCGGTGACTGAACGGCTGGGTCCTTTAGAGCGCGCATGCCGGAGCGAGCTGGCGGAGATCGCGAAATGAAGCCGATCACGAGAACTTTGCAGAACCTCTGAGGACAGAGTCAGGCAGAAGCAGAATCTTGAATCGTGCGCGAAAAATCACAGGCTAAAGCCTGTGCCACATAAGAAAGCAGCTTCACCTTCGATCCTCACCCTTGCTGGCAGAGGGAAGAAGGCCGAGAGCTATGCGTCGCTGGCTGAGTGAAATTACCGATTGGCGATGTAGCCGCGGAACATTGCCTGGGCGTTCATGGCGGGGCGGTATTCTGAGATTGAGCGCGAGCCGAGGCGGTCGTCGTTCCAGACGGCGTGCGGCGTGCCGGCGGGAATGACCATCACCCTGCCCTGCTCCAGCACGTACTCCTTGCCGGCGACGCGGCATCGGACGGTGCCCTCGACGACTTCGAGGCGCTCCTCCTGATGGGTGTGAATGTGATCGCGAGGCGCAGCCGAGACGACGCGCGCGATGTACTCGCATCGGAAGAATTCGCCGGCGGTCTCCTCCGCCGACTTAAGTACTATCACTAGATCTTGCACTCGATCTTGTGTCGTTGCCGCGGGACGATCCGAGACCTGAGTCGCCATGATCTTTCTCCTTGGTTGTGTGCGGGAGAGAATCTACAGCGCGTCGCGTTGGAACCCGAGCGGCGCTGCTGACAGCTGTCTGTCAGTAGAAATTTGCGGAGCGCGTGCGAGCGTCGAGATCCTGACAACATAGTGTCAGGAGGCTTGTTCAGGATTTGCTGAGCAGATGGCGGAAGAGATCGGCGGCGGACTTGCCGGCCTCCTGCGCAAAAGCCTCGTTCAGGAACTCAACGTCGTTCATGCGGTCGACGCGGAAGAAGCGGAAGTCGTCGCGCAGCTCGCACCACGAGGCGGCGGTCCAGAACGGCGGGTAGAACCAGAGGCTCAACGGGCGCACCTTGCGGCGGGTGTCGGCGCCTTTCTCGTCGCGGTAGCTGAAGCGAATTTTGCGGCTGTCGCGAATCGACGCGCGCAACTTTCCAAGATCGAAGGAAACCGGCACGCGGCGCACGTCCTTCGGCGCCCACAGCGACCGATCGTCGAGCATCCGGTGGAGATGCGCGGGCAGAACATCTTCGATTTTCGACAATGCGGCGTCGGCGGCGCGGCCGAGCTCGGCGTCGCTCCAGTTCTGCACCATGCGCGCGCCGAAGACGAGCGCCTCGAGTTCGTTCTCGCTGAACATCAGCGGCGGCAAATCGTAGCCCTTGCGCAGCGAGTAACCGATGCCGGCCGCGCCTTCGATTGGGACCTTGCTTGCGATCAGGTCGCGAATGTCGCGGTAGATTGTTCGCTCGCTGGTGTTGAAATGTTCAGCGAGCGAACGGGCTGTCACCACGCGGCGTCTGCGCAGCCGCTGGATGATCTCGAACAGGCGATCGGCGCGACGCATGATAGTGAAGCTTCTCTCACTGTGGCCGCCGAACGGCAACAGCAGACTTGATCAAGTTCCGCCGCTGCTGCGTTCGGCCGCAGGCGTGCGCATCAAGCCGTACGCGGTCACTGCGAAGAACACGGCGAGGTTGATCGACGCAGCTCCGATCAGCGCCGCGTTCGGATGATCGGGAAAATACGACGAGGTGTCGGTCAGATGCTTGATGTAGAGGAGGTTGAACAGGAAGGTCGCGGTCACGACGCCGAAAATCGAAGTGAGGAATTCGCTTTCGAGCGCGATCGGAATCAGGAAGACCAGCGGGTAGTAGAGATAGCGCTCGTGCATCCGCGGCGCGAACATGAAGAAGCCGAACAGCGCGACGAAGATTGCGAGCAGCGCCGCGCGAGCCGAGCGCGCGCGCCAGATCAGATACGACGCGACCAGGTAAACGGCGCACGTCAGCGAAAGTCCGAACGCGCTGTACGAAATGCCGGAGAAGACTGGGTCGGTGTCGGGCGTGCCCATTCCGCCGATGAGCCCCATGAAGTTGAACGCGCCGACCGACGCTTCGCTGAAGCGTGTGCCGAGGTCCTTGTAGACGTTGACGATCCAGTTCCACGAATGGCCGAGCTGGTACGGCAGGATGCCGATCGCGACGGTGCCAACGACTGCGCCCGCGCACCAGACGCATTCGGCGAGGCCGGCGTTGAAGAGCGTCCACAGTGCGAGCGGCGGCGTGAACGCGAGCGCTTGCGGCTTGGCGAGCATCGCGATCGCGGCGGCGCTCCATCCGAGTCGGTAGCGGCCGGTGAGGATCAGGATCGCGGCGAGGATCATCGGCAGCGCGACGACGGAATCGCTTTGGCCCCAGACCACGGTGTCGAAGATGAGCGCCGGGTTGAGTGCGAACAGCATCATTATAATGAGGGCGCGCAGGCCGCGGCCGTCGCGCCACGCCGCGAAGTAAAGCGCGAGACCGATGAAGAGATCGGCAATCAGCGGGGGCGTCTCGACGATCACGCGAAAGCCGTTGGCGGTGGGCTCGAGCAGCTTGCCGAGGCATCCGGAGAGCCATAGCAGGTACACTGAGCCGGGCGGATAGGCGTCAACCGGCAGGCCGGGATCGTAAATTTTGGAGGGGCCGAGCGAGGTCGCGAGCAGCGCGCGATTGGTCTTGGCCCAGATGTCCCAATAGAAGCCGGTGAAATGAAACAGCGCGGCAAACTTGACTGCGGTGATCGCGAGCATCACGGCCGCCGCGACGGTCCACGCAGAGCGCCCTGCCCTAATCGCCGGGCGCGCGATTTCGATTAGCGCCCACGCGAGCAGTGCGAGCAGGAGCAGTCCGCATGCGACGCCGACGGCACGAATCGAGACTCTTTCGTCGGGCCGATGCAGCGAATCTTTGTAGAATGTGCGCAGCTTGCCGAGATCGAATCTCACCGCGCCAATCGGCGGCTCGCCCTGGGTTGCGACCACCTTGATATTGCGAAACGAGGCGCGCCCAGTGTCGGGATTTCCGGAAACGCCGAGTTGGCAGAGCAACTCAGTCGTATCGCCCCATCGATCTTCGATGAGAAAAAACGAGATGGTCTGCCAGTCGGCGTTGCCCTGCAGGTGGTTCGAGATGAGCTGGATGCCGTCGAAGGTGCTGACGGCGATGTTCGCGCCGCCCTCGTGCGGCATCGCGCCATCGACGCGCGCCTCGGCGGTGACGTGATAGGTCCCGGGCCGCAGCATGAGCGCCTGATGCCAACTGGAAAAAGTGCGGCTGTTATTCGAGATGCTTAGCACACCGCCCGCGGCCGGCGTGTAGGTCCACGAAAATTTGGTGAGCTTCTTGTCGGAGGAGAGCGCGTACCAATCGGCGGGCGCGCCGTCGACGCCGGAGGCAAGGTCGCCGTTTTTGACGAGATTGGTTTGAGCGAAGGCGCAGATTGGCTTGCAGAGCCATGATGCGCACAGTGCGAGCGCCACAACCGCGATGAATCGCCGCATGAGTTAAATGGAATCCGATGCCGAGAGCGACCAGCCCATGCGCATCCAATCAAGTGTCGATAACCATTTGCAAGACCTAATGCGTTTTCGGCGCGTGATGACTAGGATGTGCCGCAGCCGGCTCGAAAACGAGGGAGGAATCGACGATGGCCGAGAAATCACGCGGCACCGCGCTGACGATCCTGGCGCTGCTATTCGTACTGCTCGCGATATCCGACTTCGCCAAGCCGCTGTCGCACAACCCCGGCGTCGGTTTCGTTTACCTGGGGCACAGGCTGAGCGGCACTGCCAATGCCGTGATGGGTCCGCTGTTCGGCGTGCTCCTGCTGATCTTTGCGTACGGTATCTGGACGATGCGGCGATACGCGCTGCCCGTCGCCTACATCTTTACCGGTTGGGTGATCGTGAACATGATTCTGTTCAGCAAGATCTACGGCAACGTCCAGCACACCCCGCTCTACATGGCGATAATCACGAGCGCTATTGGCATCGGCGTGCCGCTCGCGACGGCGATCATCCTGTCGCGCCGCCAGGCTGAGCTCGCCTGACAATGGCGCGCCGAGCGCGCGGCGCCGCGCTGACGATTCTCGCGATACTGATCGGGCTGATGGCGATTTCAAATTTCGGCAAGCCATTCGCGCATCATCAGGGCGTCGGCTTCGTGCTCTTCGGCACGCGGCTATCGGGGATGGCAAATACGATCGTCGCGCCGATTTTCGGGATCATGCTGGTTGTTTACGTTTACGGAATTTTTGCGATGCGCAAATTTGCGCTGCCGCTTGGAATTTTTTACGCCGCGTACGTGATCCTCAACATGCCGCTGTTCATCCTGCACTATCACGGCACTGCGGTGATGCAGGAGCATTCGTGGGCGTACCTGGTGCCCTACCCCTTCGTCGCGATCGGCGTGTCGTCGGGCGCGGCCTGGCTGCTGTATCGGCGCAGGGCCGACCTCGCATGAGTGAGTCGTGATTTTCTCCCGACGCGCCGCTATCCGAATATTTTCGGCAGCCGCGACCCTTCTGATCGTCGGATCAGCTCCGGCTAGCGCACAACCTGTGCCCGCATCATCGCGTTTCCTGGTGCTCGTATCTGACGGGCGCGAGGAGGCCGACAGCGGTGCGAGCGCGACGAATCACGAACTGCCTACCGCTGTGCTGGCTGCTGTTCGTGTGGAGCTGGAGAACAGGGGTTTCAGAATTGGGCCTGCAGCGCCGGAGCTCTTCCTCAATATTGTCCGATTGAATGTGGAACGGCGGACCGACAGCAACAGCGCGCACGCGTCGTTCGAGATGCAGGTTCGGTTGGAGCGACGGGACGGCAAGGTCATCTACACGCACGACGCGGACGGCGTGTACGACGAGAGCAAGGTGAAGGACTTTTCAGAAAAAACGGCCGAGCACGTGGCCGACTTGGCCGCGCAGGATTGCGTCCAGCGGTTGTTCGCCGATCCCCAATTCACCGCGGCATTGTCTGTAGCACACGACAGCGATTGACAGCTGATAGCTTGTCAAGTAAACCTTGACACGAGGTTCACCTGACAATGGTCAAGGGCAAGATGCTGTATTGCTCGTTTTGCAGAAAAAGCGACGAGCAGCTGGCGAAACTGATTGCTGGGCCTGCAGTCTTCATCTGCGACGGTTGCGTAGAGCTGTGCAATCGCATCCTGGCCGGCAAGCCGGTCCCCGCGTTTCCCGGATTGGACTCGCTTAGCACCGACGATTTGCTGAAGACGTTGGTGCCGGCGGCCGACCAACTTCGCAAAGCGGAGGATGTTCTTCGACAGCACGTCACAACTCTCCGCAAACGCGAAGTCACGTGGACGCGAATCGGTGCAGCGCTGGGAGTCAGCCGGCAGGCGGCGTGGGAGCGGTTCTCGCTAGAGGAATAGCGCGGCTTCGTCGAAATGAAGCTGTTTGATTCGTCGAGGCGGCGCGCGATCGAGGATTTCCGCGCTTATGCGTCGGAGCGCGCCGTTGCGTTCAGCGATCTTGAGGCGATCGACGACAATGCTCGCCAGCTCTCGATCCTCGATCCACTAGTCATTGGAAAACGCTTCGCGTACGTCGGCGAGTCGGATCATTTTATCCACGAGAAGTACGGGTACCGGCTGACGATACTGAAATACCTCGCGAGTCGTGGATTCACGCACGTCGGTGAGGAACTTGGCGCTTCGGACGGCATGCGAATCGCGCGCTTTATCGAGACTGGCGACGAAGCGCAGCTCGAGCGCGTTACGATCTATGGCTATTCAGGCGCGAATCGGAGGGATCGCGACGACACTCCGACCGGAATCTTGCGTGGAAGTTTCGGCGACGCATATCCGACGGCGCTGTTCGCTGCCGAGCAGAAGCGATTCGCGCGTGGGCTGCGCAAAATCGGCGTGAAGTTCTTCGGCTTCGATATCGATCCGCTGCCAGGCGGCGGCTACGAAGATCTCGCCGGGATATTGGACTCGATGCCTGCCGATGCAACGATCAATCGAATACGAGGTGCGCTCGCGCGCGTGCAGGGTGAAACGATTGATGCGGAAATCGCGCGACTCGACGACGCGCTGAGATTGATCGACGCCAGCCCGTTCGACGCGCTGCGCTATTGCGCGACCTGCCTGCGCGACAGCTTCGAGTACGTGCGTATCACGTACCCGGCGAAGACTTTCGATGCGCTCAATCCAGGGATGGCTTTTCGCGAGCGCTACATGCATCGGCAGGTCGACCGGATGCTCGGGCAGATGCGCGCGAATGAAAAGCTCGCACTGATGAGTCACAACATGCATCTGTGCCGGGCGCCCGAAGCGGTCGCGGGGAGCGACGCCGGCGCCGGTCCGGGTGGGAAAACGGATCCGCCGCTCGGTGCGTGGCTTGCGGCGCGCTACCCGGGCGAGATCTTTTCGGTTTGGATGCTGATCGGACCCGGGCACGACTCGCAGCCGTTCCCGACGTTGTCAAAGGAAATTCGAGAAAAGTCCGGAACGCTCAATTCTATCCTCGGCGAGATTGGCGATCGTTTCCTGTTGCCGATCAACAGCGCCGATCCTCGCGCGCGGCTGCTCACCGAGAATATCGAGATCATGCACGACGGCAACGGCGGCGTTCGCACGGCGATCGCGCGGCAGGCTGACGCGATATTTTTCGTGCGCGACGTGAGTCCACTGCGGGCATAGAGTCTGGCCGGGTCATGGCGGTAGAATTGTCGCTAACCCGGCAACGCGAGGTGATCACATGAAACGATCGCACACCGGATCGATCATTGGACGGCGCGAATTCCTGAAACGTGGCGTGCTCGCCGGCGTGGGCGTATCGATCCTGCCGCTGGCCGGCAGCGCGAGCGGGTCGGTCGAAGCCTCTGTTCCGCGCGTTCGCCGCTACGCGACGCTTGGGCGCACCGGTCTCAAGATTTCCGATATCTCGTTCGGCGCCAGCCGCCTGACTTCCGGCAATGAAGACCTGGTGCGTCACGCGTACGATTGCGGCGTCAACTACTTCGATTCGGCCGATACCTACACGGACGGCGAATCCGAAACGGTGATTGGCAACGCGCTCAAGGGCAAGCGCGACAAAGTTTACCTGACCTCGAAACAGATGGCGCAGGCCGACGACAACCGCGCCTCGATGATGACCGCGCTCGAAGGCAGTCTGGGCCGCCTGCAGACCGATCACGTCGACGTGTACTTCAACCATGCGGTCAACGATCCGGCGCGGCTGAAGAATCCCGAGTGGCACGAGTTCGTCGCGCAGGCGAAGAGCCAGGGCAAGATTCGATTCACCGGGATGTCGGGGCACGCGGGTAATCTCGCCGAATGTCTCAACTATGCGATCGACAGCGGCCAAGTCGACGTGATTCTGTGCGCGCACAATTTCGGCCAGGACCCGCGCTTCTTCCAGCGCTTCACGCGCAGCTTCGACTTCGTCGCGAGGCAGCCCGAGTTGCCGCGCATCATGGAGAAGGCCAAGCAGCACGGCGTCGGCGTCGTCGTGATGAAAACGCTTATGGGCGCGCGCCTGAACGACATGCGCCCGTACGAATCGGGCAACGCGACTTTCCCGCAGGCTGCGTTCCGATGGGTGTTGTCGAATCAGAACGTCGACGCGCTGATTGTCTCGATGACGAGCCGCGAGATGATCGACGAATACCTGGGCGCGTCAGGTGCACGCGCGACTGCGGCAGCGGATCTTCAAATGCTGAATCGCTACGCGAGCCTCAACGGCGATTCGCAATGCCGTCCCGCGTGCAACGAGTGCGCGAATGCATGCCCGTTCGGCGTGCCGATCGCCGACGTGATGCGCACGCGGATGTACGCCCGCGACTACGGCGACATGCGCTTTGCGCGCGCCGAGTACGCGATGCTTTCATCGAATGCCGCCGCATGCCTTACCTGCGACGCGAAGCCGTGCGCGGGCGCGTGTCCGCACGGGATCGCGACCGAAGTATTGTTGGCGCCGACGCATCGCATGCTCGCATAGCAGATTGTCGCTGGGACGAAACGGACTGAGGATCATTTACACTATCCTGCTCGCGGCGATTTTCTTCGCCGTAGGCGGGCAGCGGAGTTTTGCCAACATGGATGCGCCAGAAATCGCACGACCCGGGCTCGAGTGGTTCAATGTCGCCGCACCGATGCCGATTGCAAGCCTGCGCGGGCGCGTTGTGATTCTCGATTTCTGGACGGAAGGCTGCATCAACTGTATCCAGATAATTCCCACGCTGCGCCGCGTCGAAGAAAAGTATCCTGACAAGGTCGTCGTGATCGGCGTTCATTCGCCGAAGTTTGCCAACGAGAAGAATGCCGCCAGCGTCAAGGACGCGATCCGCCGCTACGAAATCCGCCATCCGATCATTCATGACCCGAACATGACTATATGGCGGGCGTACGGCGTGCAGGCGTGGGCGACGCTGGTGGTGATTGGGGCCGACGGCAACGTGGCCGGCGCGATTCCCGGCGAGCCCGATCCGGATCGGTTTGTCGCGGCTATCGATAGAATCGTCGAGGCCTCGGCGAAGGATGGATCGCTGAAACCGGCGGCGCTCGATCTGGCGCCGATCGCGGAGCCCAAGGGCAGCTTCCTTTTTCCGGGAAAACTGAAACCGGTTCCGGGCCAGACCAAGCGATGGGTGCTCGCCGACGGCGGCCACAATCAGATCGTTCTGCTCGACGACAGCGGTAAAGAGCTCGAGCGCTACGGCAACGGCGAGACGGGTCTCGTCGATGGCGCGAAGGACGCGGCGCGCTTCAATCATCCGCAGGGAGTGATTGCGTCGCGTGATGCGATCTTCGTGGCCGATACCGAGAGTCACGCGATTCGGCGCAACGATCTCGCAAGCGGAGCGGTGACCACGCTCGCAGGCACCGGCAAGCGCGGGATGCAGCTCGGTGCCGCCGAGCCGGGCCGTACGAGAGCGCTAGCCTCGCCGTGGGATCTCGAAATAAAGGGCGACCAGTTATTTTTCGCGAACGCCGGGACTCATCAGATTGGCGTGCTCGATCTCAAGAGCGGCACGGTCGCGGCGCTCGCGGGCAACGGCGAGGAAGGACTGCGTGACGGGCGCGCAGCGAGCGCCTCGATGGCGCAACCGAGCGGACTTGCTCTGAGCGCCGATGGCATGACGCTCTACGTCGCGGACAGCGAGAGCTCGGCAGTGCGCGCGATCACGCTGTCGAAGGATCCTCAGATTGTCACGCTGGTCGGCGCCGGACTGTTCGACTTCGGATGGGTCAACGGTGATTTCCAAAAGGCGCGCTTGCAGCATCCGCTCGGGGTCGCTGTCGACGGTGACCAGTTATTGGTGGCGGATACTTACAACAGTGCGATTCGCGAGTTGGAGCTGGCGAAGCATGAGGTCGTGGACTTCGACGGCGGAACATTCACCTGCGTCGATCCGGTATGCGTCCCGACGCGCGAGCCGGCGGGAATCGTCGTCGACACTCCGGATCGCATTCTGCTGGTCGACACGGGCAACCATCGAATCGACGAATACCGACCGTCGGCCAAGACCTATCACACCTGGTCGCGCTGACTTATGAATCCAGGGATGACGACAGCCTCTGCCAATTTTCGGTAGTGGGCTGTTTTGAAATCCGGCGGGACCAAGCGGGATCATGCGGGATAAACTGGGATGACGGACCAGAGCGGACTAGGACGGACGAGCCGGATCTATTCCGGAATCAAACCGGAGTTCAGAGCATACAACAAGAGCATCACCGCAATCGCAATTCCAAAGACGACAAACAGGAACCATTGACGAGCAGTATATGAGTTTGTTGGTTCTTTCATATGACTCCTAAATCCGAAGTCCAACTAGCCTGCGAGTTGGTCAAGGTTCTCGACGGCGTACCAATCGAAGCGGCGCAACAGGCGCTCGCGCGTGCTCAAACGTTGTTGCTTAGAACGCAGACTGTCGATGCCAAGAGTCCGCTACTAGCCGTTGCCGATCAGAATGACGCGACGTTCAATCGTTAAGGTTTTCTCTGTGCGGCTTGCCTTGCCTGCGCCACGCCGATGTCTGGATCGGTATATCCCAGCATCGTGTGATAAGTTTTCTGTATCTCTTCCTTGAGCTGCTGTTCGGAAATCTTCTCTCCGCGTGAGAGACAATCGGCCCTGCGCATTTCAAAAGCAACAGTGAGCGTTGCCGCTGCGCTCCGATTGAGTGCTCCAGCAACGAACTGTTTCAGCAGCGAACTAAGCGCCATTTGGTTCAATCCGGTAGGCGATCCTGATGTCATGATTTTGTCTCCCTTTTGCGTTCGGTTACGATTACTGTTAATACTATGCCCATGCCTACCCGAGCAAGCAGAGGCGGCAAGCGGGCCGATCCAATTCAGAACGCACTTCGCGTCGTGGAGCAGGCCATTGGCGACGTGTTGAAGCCCGCAGAGGGCAAGAATCCGCATGCACAGGCGCTATCCGCGCTCGGTGCATCGAAGGGCGGCAAAGCGAGGGCAGCCAAACTTTCAAAGCAGCGACGCCGAGCAATCGCCAAGAACGCTGCCGCCATGCGTTGGGCCAAAAAGTCGTCGTCTTAACGCCGCAAACAAACCAACATTAGCCTTGCTAACTGTCGCATGTTCCAAACGTGCGGATTAGTGATGTGGCAGATCGATTGATCTTGTTCCACAAGATTGATAATTCTTGTGGGTATATGGAGCAATCGACCGATGGCTACTGAGCAACAACGTAAGGAAATTCGCCTCGCGCTTGACCAAATTGAGCACCTTGAAACGCAACTCAAACTTGCGAATTCGCGGCTCGACATGCTGCTGGCGCAAAGCAGCCACACGTCAGAGGTAAAGATTAGTCCTGAGCAAGCGAAAACTTTTCTCAGGTTGGCGAACGCGCAGCATCGCGGTAAGGCTCCTGATCCAAAGAGCCTAACGCAACGTGTGCTTGTCGAGATTAAGCGGTCCCCTGGTCCCGTCGCGATCAGTGCACTGGCGACGCTATTGAACGTCACGCCTAAGCAGGCTCGCAACGCAGTCGTCTATCACCAGAAAAAGGGCACTGTCGTTCACGCGGGGGCACCAGAGCAATTTATCTTGAAGGGCAGGATGTTGAATGAAAACGGCGCGCAAGCCGAAGCAAAATAAATATCAATCTTAGAAGTGCTGGACCCCAGAGACGTTAGAGCGTCAAAGGGGTCCGAGCGGGGCAAGTCACAGCTTGCCATCAGCCCTGCGCGGGCTGACTATCGAATTGGTCGGTCAGTCAGTTTATTCCCGTCACAGAATGATGGCAAGCAGCAAGCGCAGATAGTTTGATCTGCGATTGTTGAGGTTTGTCATGGAACGGTTTAGCGCCCGTCGCGACTTAGTATCAGGGGCTTCGGCCCCTGTCCCTACTACACCCCACTACACCCCACATTTGTGGTATTGCGGTATTGACAATGCGTGCCCGAGCAAGCATAATTATGGACATGAACAAGCTGTCCATCGAACGCCGTGCGCAAATCATCGCGTGCTTGGTTGAGGGCAATTCTGTCCGCGCCACTTGTCGGCTAACGCATTCATCGAAAGATGCCGTGCTCAAGCTGGTAGCCGATGCTGGCAAGGCGTGCCTTGAATACCAGCGCGAGCATCTGCGCGGGCTGACCAGTCAGCGAATCCAGTGCGATGAGATTTGGAGTTTCGTTTACGCCAAGGCGAAGAACGTGCCCGCAGAGTATCGCGGGCAATTCGGAAAGGGCGACGTATGGACTTGGACCGCGATTGACGCCGATACGAAACTGGTTCCGTGCTGGTACGTTGGAACGCGTGGCGCTCAGGCCGCAATCACTTTCATGCGCGATCTGGCAAGTCGCCTTGCCAATCGAGTTCAGCTAACTACGGACGGCCATCGAGTTTATCTGAATGCCGTCGATGCAGCATTCGACCGCGATATTGACTACGCGATGCTGGTCAAACACTACGCGGCAACGCAGGAAGGCGAGACGCGCTACAGCCCTGCGGTCTGCACTGGATGCGAAAAGACAGAGGTTCGCGGGCGTCCCGATCCCGATCACATCTCAACCAGTTACGTCGAGCGCCAGAATCTCAACATGCGGATGGGAATGCGCCGGTTCACGCGCCTAACCAATGCGTTCTCAAAGAAAGTCGAGAACCACGGCCACGCCATTGCGCTCTTCTACATGTACTATAATTTCGCGCGGATTCATCAGACGTTGCGGGTAACGCCTGCGATGGAAGCGGGAGTATCGGATCACGTTTGGAGCATCGAAGAAATAGCGGCGCTCATCCCATGAATTCAAAACCGCCCACTACCAGCACCGCCCACTACCCAATTTTCCAATGATGAGTGGGACGCGATGCCCGAGGTAGGCGGTAACGATCCGCGCGTTCACTTTGCCGCCGAGCGCACCTTCCTGGCGTGGATTCGCACCGGGCTTGCGCTGATGGGCTTCGGCTTCGTAGTCGCGCGCTTCGGATTATTCCTCAAGGAATTGACCGGCAGCGGGCATGCGCCGGGCGTGAAGTCGTACGGATTCTCGTTGTGGGCTGGCAGCGCGATGGTGCTGCTGGGAGCAATGATGAATCTCGCGGCGGTCGCGCGGCATATAGAGGTGATCCGAAGACTCAATCGTGGCGAGAGCATACTGGCGCGGCCGTCGGTGATCGCCATTGCCGTCGGAATCGTGCTCGGCCTGGTGGGCATCGCGATGGTGGTCTTCCTGGTCGCGGTAAGCTGAGCGATGCGGCCGGCAGATCGAGCCGTCAACGACCCTTGAAGACGTCCAGCGCGACGACTCCGCGAATCCATCGCGCGTGACGCTTGTCGCCGGGTACGATGAGGCGCAGCGGACCCTCGCGACTGTCGAGCGGCTTGCCGTCGCGGCGGTCGGCCAGCAAGATTGCGCGGTCAGTGAAGGCACTATCGAATTCAGCGAGCGCGAACAGCACGTGGTAGCCGTCCGGAGCGCTGGCGACGACGCCCACCGCCATGTTCGGTCCCTTCAACTCTTTGCCGAGCGGCGCGCCCGCCTTCTGGAGGATCTCCGCAACCGTCACTCCGCCATACTCGACCGAAGCGCCCTTGTCGTCGGTCACGCGGATTGTTTGCCTTTGAAATGCTGCGATGTCGGCGGCGCTTAGATCAAGATGATTTGGAACGTCGCCGGTGACGCGGAGCGCCACGCTTTGCGAGGCTTGTGCGAACAAGCTCGCGGGCGCGCATAACAGCAATACGAGCAGCGACGACAGAATCGCGCGAGATCCGCGCAGTCGTACGAGGTAGGTCACGTCATCCTTTCTGAATCATGACCTCGGTGGCCTTGATGACGGCGGTCACCTTGTCGCCTTTCTTCAGCCCCATTTCTTCGGCGCTGCGTTTGGTGATGACCGACTCGACGATATTATCGCCAACCTTCAGCGTGATGAGTGCGGTGACGGTGCCGAGAATTACCTCGGTGATTTCGCCCTTTAGCTGATTGCGAGCGCTGAGTGCCATAAAGATTTTCTCCTCACTTGTCTTTATTGCACATCGCCCAGCTCATCGTTAGAAGGGGATGCGCGCGGTCAGGACTACGTTGTGGTTGTAGCCGCGATGCTCCGTCACGGCGACCTGAAAGCCTCCGCCGAATGTCAGCCCGATGCGGTTATGAATCGGGATTCGCCCGACCAGCAGCCCGGGCGTCAGGTAGAGCGTGCTGTGTCCGGTGTCGGCACCGTACGACTGCCAGGTGTAGTTGGTCTCGAACTCAGGCCAGAAATATTTCAAGACGCGATACTGGAAGGCGGTATTGAACGCCACCGGCATCCCGAGCCGATCGAGGCCGCCGCTCGGGAACGAGACGCCGACCGTAGATTGCACGTCGAAGTCACCGAAGCCCTTGCCCGCCGCGAGCGTCGGCGTGAAGAGCGAGTGCCCATTGCCATTGACGTTGGACCCGGTCGGAACGGTGAACCCCATGAAGGCCGTTACGATGTAGTTGCCATTCTCTTCGTTGGCCGAGAGCAGCCGGTATTTCACCAGGAACGGCCAGTCGGCCCAGCCGTCGCTATGTTTCGGCGTGTTGCGGTTCAAGTACCCGGGAACGCCGATGATGACTTCGGTGTTCTGAAACGGAATCAGCTCGACTCCCTTGCTTCCCCCGAAGTTGTTTGTCCAGACACCGTCGCGCATCGACTGGAAGAATTGATCGTAGCGGTACTCTTCCTCGAGGCGCGGGGTGACGGTGACCAGCGGCGTTACCCAATGCGGCTGCTCGCTCTGGATTTGGGTGACACGAGGAAACCAGTTTATGAAATAATTCTCGATGGCAGTCCCAAAGTCCGAGGCGCTTTGCGCATGGCATGGTGTGGAAATCGCGAGTGCGATAGCCAGAACGAGTGAGCGGGCTGTCAAGGTTTTCATAGTAGCGAACCTATGCCATGTTAAGAGCTGATTGACAAGTATTATGGCGTCGATTCGCAACACCGTTATGAGCGCACGAATCGCTCGCAATCTCACGCAAACCGAGCTGGCGCGGCGCGCCGGAATCTCGCGGCAGGCGTTGGGCGCGATTGAGTCGGGCGCCTATCATCCGGGCGTCGCGATTGCGCTTCGCCTCGCGCGCGAACTCGGCGTCAGCGTGGAAGAGCTATTCGGCGAAGGCGACGATGAGACTTCGACGGTGGTCGAGGCGAGCTGGTTCGACGACGCCGGGCGCCGCCCTCCGGCCGCGCGGTCACGTATCGCACTGGCGCGCGTGCGCGGAAAAGTCGTGGCGGTCGCACGGCCGGCCGCGCAGCTCACGCTCTCGCCCGCCGACGGTGTGCTGCAGCGTGCGCGGCGCCGTAGCATCGACGTCTGCACCTTTCGGCTGCCTACAGAGATCGACTCGACGCTGTTGATGTCGGGATGCGACCCGGCGGTCACGATCCTGGCGGACTGGCTCGCGCGGCGGCGATCGCCGGTCCACGCGGTGGCGATTCCATGCTCGAGCGAGGCGGCGCTGCGGGCCGTGCTCGCCGGACGCGTGCATGTGGCCGGTGTGCATCTTCGCGATCAGAAGAGCGGCGAGTACAACCTGGCGCCGATTCAACGCGCGCTGGGAAATCGACGCACGATGGTCGTGAACTTTGCGCGATGGGAATTAGGCATCGCGACTGCGCCCGGCAATCCGCTGGCGATTCGCGGCTTCGCCGACCTTTCGCGGCCGGGCCTCCGAATCGTCAATCGCGAAGACGGCTCCGGCGCGCGCGCAGCGCTGGACCAGGCGCTGAGCGATCTTGGCATCAAGTCGGCGCGGATCGCGGGGTTCCAGTTCGAAGTCAGCGGCCATCTCGAAGTCGCCGCCGCGATCGCGAACGGACAGGCCGACGCGGGAGTCACTATCAGGCTTGGCGCCGACGCCTACGGCTTGCATTTCATCCCGCATCGCGAAGAGCGCTACGACCTCGTGTTCATGGAGCAGGAGGCCGGGGCGATGCCGATCAAGGCGATGCTCGACGCTCTGAATTCGCGCCGCTTTGCGCGCGAGATCGCGCAGCTATGCGGCTACGACACCTCGCAGATGGGGCAAGAGGTCAGCACTTATCCACATCCCGCTGCGCGCTAGCTGCTCCACTTTCCTGCCGACTGTGAATTTCAGCTAATCTTCGACGCGTTGCGGCGTAAGAATTCGCGCGCCCGTAACAATCGTCTCATCATGTCGTAACGACTCCTCTCTAGTTTGCCCCTGCCGCGGAGGGAGGACGCCGATTTCGTGCATCAAGCGGACATTTGGCGTCCTAGCGCTCTCGCCGAATCTGGTTTCGACGGCGGGAGGTTTCGCATCGTGGATAGGGAGAGTCCAGGGAGGACGATGATGAGACGAACGATACGAATGGTTGCGCTGTCGATGCTGGGTGCGATGCTGATGCTCAGCGCTGTCGCGACGACGTCGGGATTTGCTGAGTCGCAGGCGGTCGTTTTGTACACCGATCCCGGCAGCGGGCAGGTGTTCACGAAGCGATGCAAGCATTGCATCAGGCTCGGCGAATACGTGCCGGCCGGATCGACGCAGGAGATCGAGCGCCGGGTCGAAATGAAGACCCAGCAGCAACTCGACCAGGAGCGCGCTGCGATGCAGGCTCAGCAAGCGCAGGAGCAGGCACAGCAGCAGCAGTGGAACGCCGAGATGGCCAAGCAGGTCTCCCAGATCCAGCCGTACGCCATGGAGTTTGGCGATCGATGGTACAAGAAGATCTCGATCGGCACGCTGATCTACGCGGACTACCGCTACTACACTCACACCGGATTCGGCCCGCAGTTCCTGACTCAGCAGGTCTGGCCCGGCCCCGGCAACAACAGCTTCGACTCTTTCGATATCACGCGCGCCTACCTGGATTTCAAGTTCACGCCTAATGAAGACGTTTCCGCGCGCGTGACGCCCAACATGTACCTGATGGTAAATACCGGGACGACTTGCACGGCGACCTCGACCACCACGGTTACCGTTCCGCCGGGCGGCAAAGCTACGACCACGACAAAGTGCGTCGCGAGCAGCGGCGACAAGAGCGGCGTGAACAGCGGGTTTGCCCAGACCGTCGACGGCAACCTCGGCATTCGATTGAAGTATGCGTATATCGATTACAACACCTTCTTCAAGAAAATCCTGCAGTACGCACCGATGAGCGATGATAAATTCACTTTCGGCCAGCAGCAGAATCCGCTCGTCGATTGGGAAGAGAACCTGTGGGGCTTCCGCTACACAGCCCTCACGCCGTGGAACTTCCTGAGCCTGAGCTCGACGCAGGTCGGCCTCGCGATGAAGGGTCCGATCAAATTTAACGAGAAGCAGTACGCGGACTACGATTTCGGCGTATACGACGACGCCAGCTTTCATGCCATCGAGCAGAGCTCTTACAAGCAGGTCATGGGCCGCGTGACGGTCAATCCGTTGGGCGCAAACTCACGTTACGACGGCCTGGGTCTCACTGGTTTCTATGACTACGGCTATAAGAACTCGTGCACCCCGGACGAGAATGAACTGACGAACAACAACGGCACCTGCGGACACATCGCGCGCGCGGCCGGGATTGGAAGCTACACTGCCGAGACCTGGGGCGTCATCGCCGAGTGGGACTACGGCCACAATGCGTTCAGCGCCGGCAACCTGTTCTCGGGCAGCGGACCCTCCGATGCAATCGGTATCCCGAGCACCGGTCCGAGCAGCTTTGCGGCCTGGAACACGATGGTCGGCAAGATTCTCAACAGCCAGGCAACGCAGATGGGTGCGGACTTGATGGGCCACTACGATATCCCGCACACCCCGTTCACCGCGTTCGGCTTGCTGCAGTGGTTCCAGCCCAATACGCGCGTCGCCAAGGATCCGCTTGACTTCACCCGCTACGACGTGGGCGTGCAGTGGCTGGTCAACAAGTATCTGCGCATAGCCTTCGACTCACAGGCGATCCAGTACTATCACAGCCAGTTCACGTACAATGAAAACTTCCCCGGCAACGGCACGAAGGTGCACATGGTGCCGTTCGCGGTGCCACGGGACACGCACGGATTCTTCCTGAATCTGGAGTTCAGATACTAGTCACGGAGCCTGAGAACCGGCGCGAGCATACGCTCGCGCCGGTTCTTGCTTTTTCGGACTGCTCATTCTTGTGACATTCAGCGACGGCGGCTATGTTTAAATAAGTGGTGCATAAACTACTGAAATCCGGCGGACGGGCGATCGCCACCTCGCTGCGCGCGGCCGCGTGTATCCTGGGCGTGGCGATGCTTCTTTCCTTTCCGGCTGCCAGGACGCTCCACTTCCGCCAACACTTCGGCACTACCGAGATACGCCAGAATATCGTTCGCCATACTTTCGTTGCGGGACCCGAAGCGGCGGGCGTCGAGAAGATTGCGCACGTCGATTCGCTGCCTACGATTCCAACTCCGGTGACCGTCGAGAATGTCGCGAAGAGTTCTTTCCGGCTGCCGATAGTTTCGGTTCCGACTTTCCGTATCCTGCAACATCTTAAGCTCGGGCCCTCGCGCTCGGGCGTGCCAGACCCACTGATCTAGCCTCTCGATTCGGCGTTGACGTCTGTCGCCGCGCGCGTTTTGCGTGCTCGCGACGGGATCGATCCGGAACTGCGCTGGACGTTGCTCCAGCCCAAATCGCGCGAGGTCATCCACAGTGCCTGGTTTTTCATTGCGCAATCCGCATGCCGTAGTCGTCGGCGCGCTGCTCACGGTAATCCTGGGCGTCGCCGCATTTCTCAGCATGCCCGTCGACGTCTTTCCCGCTCTCGACATCCCAGTCGCGGTCGTCGCGACGTTCTACCCCGGGATGCCGCCGCTGGATATGGAGGCGGACATCACGACCCGCTTCGAGCGTTTCTTCACGCTCGGCAGCGACATCGAACACATGGAATCGCGATCGCTGCCCGGCGTAAGCATCATCAAGGTGTTCTTTCAGCCGGGCGTCGACCTGAGTGCGGCGACCGCCTCGCTCGGCAACCTCGCGATGGCCAACCTGCGGCATCTGCCGCCCGGCACGCTGCCGCCACTGGTCATAAAATCCGGCGCGTCGTCGCTGCCGGTCACGCTCGTCACCGTGTCGGGCAAGGGGTTCGACGAGGCGCAAATCCACGACCAGGCGCAGTACAACATCCGCAACTGGATCGCGACCGTGCCCGGCGCGTCGGTGCCGCCGCCGTTCGGGGGCAAGGAGCGGCAGATCATGGCGTACGTCAACCGCGATTCGCTACAGGCGCGCGGGCTGACTCTGATGGACGTGGTCCATTCGCTCAACGACGCCAACCTGATCATTCCGGCAGGCGATGCGAAGATCGGATCGACCGACTACTTCGTTTACAGCAACAGCATGATCGAGAACCCCGGCGACATCGACAACGTGCCGGTAAAAGTTGGCAACGGTGAAGCGCCGGTGTTGATGGGCGACGTCGGCCACGTCGAGGACGCGGCGCAGATTCAGCAGAACATCGTGCGCATCAACGGCCAGCGCTCGGTCTACATCGCCGTGATGAAACAAGGCAGCGCCAACACGATCGCGGTGGTCGACGGCGTCGGCAAGGTCATCAAGCGCATCGCGGGACTGCCGAGCGGAATGAACGTCAACGCGATCTTCGGCCAGGATTCGTACGTACGCGCGGCGGTCGAAAGCCTCGAGCATGAGGCGGCGTCCGGCGCGATCCTCGCCTCGCTGATGATCTTAATTTTCCTCGGCAGCTTCCGCTCGACCATCGCGATTTTTCTTTCGATCCCGCTCTCGATCCTTGCAGGCGCGTTCGGCCTCCACATGATCGGCGCAACGATCAACGTGATGACGCTCGGCGGCTTCGCGCTCGCCATCGGCCGCCTAGTCGACGACTCGACCGTCGTGCTCGAGAACATCAACCGGCACCTGGCCGAGGGCAAGCCGCCCCGCGAAGCCGCGCACGACGGCGCCAATGAAGTCGCGCTGGCGGTGCTCGCGTCGACGATCACGACCATCATCGTGTTCTCGCCCGTGATGTTTCTGTTCGGCGTGGCGAAGTCGCTCTTCAGTGCGTTGTCGCTCGCGGTGGTGCTCTCGATGCTCGCGTCGTACATCGTCGCGATGACGGTGATCCCGGTTTTCTGCGCACATTTTCTGACGGCGGAGTCGGCGCGCGAGGCGGAAGAAGGGAGCGGCCGCGGTTTCCTCGCTGCGTTCATCCGCAGTTACGATCGCTTCGCCGAGCGCTACGAGCACTTGCTCGATCGAGTGCTGAATCACAAGGGCGCAGTGATTGCGGCCGCCTCTGTTCTGTTCGTCGTCAGCATGGCGGCGTTTCCGCTGCTCGGCACCGAACTGTTCCCGCGGACCGACGCGGGCCAGTTCGTCATTCAGTTCCGTGCGCCGCTGGGCACGCGCATCGAACTCACCGAGAAACTCGCCGAACAACTCGAGAATCAGATCAAAGACGTGATCCCGCCCGACGAACTGTCGACGGTGGTCTCGAACATCGGACTGGAGCCGGAATTTTCCGCGATCTATTCGCCCAACGCCGCGAGCGACTCCGGCTTCGTGATGGTCGCGCTCAAGCCGGACCATCGCGTCTCGACCTGGGACTACGTCGCGAAGCTCAAATCGATCCTGCCAGCGCGGATGCCGGAAATCCGCACGTTCTTTTCGTCGGGCAGTATCATCGACTCGGTGCTCAATTTCGGTCTGGCGGCGCCGATCGATATCCAGGTGAGCGGCCTCCACTACAGTCAATTGTTCGATCTGTCGCGCAAAGTCGAAGCGCGCGTAAAAGCGCTGCCGGAAGTCGCCGGCACGTTCATCCCTGAGGAGTCGAACTATCCAACGCTCAAGATCAATGTTGACCGCGTCAAGGCGGCGCGGCTCGGACTCAACCAACGCGATGTCGTCACCAACGTGATCACGGCGCTGACCTCGAATCAGATGATCGCGCCGTCAATCTGGATCGATCCGAAGACCGGCAACGACTACTTCCTGACTGCGCAGTACGACGAAGACAAAATCGATTCGGTCGACACGCTTCGCGATATCCCGGTGCGCAGCAGCGACGGCGATCATTCGCGCGCCGACGCGATGCTGTTACGCAACGTCGCGACAATTACCCGCGAGAGTCATCCGGCTGAAGCTGACCACTACAACATTCAGCGCGTCGTCGACGTGCTGGTCGCGCCGAGCACCGACGACATGGGCGGTACGTTGAAGGCCGTGCAGAAAGCGCTGGCCAGCCTCGAATTGCCGGCGGGAACTGAAATCGCGTATCGAGGGTCGGTCGAATCGATGCAACGATCGTTCTCGAGCTTTGGCTACGGCCTCGCGATGGCGGTGGTGCTGCTCTACCTCGTGATGGTGGCGCAGTTCCGATCGTTCCTCGACCCGTTCATCATCATGTTCGCGGTGCCGATGGGGCTCATCGGCGTCGTGTGGACGCTTTTCTTCACCGGCACTACGCTAAATATCGAATCCTTCATGGGGATCATCGCGATGGTCGGCATCGTCGTCTCGAATGCGATCCTGCTGGTGGACTTCGCCAATCGCCGCTTCCGCGGCGGCGAGAATTTGCGCCTGGCGATCGTCGAGTCGGCGAAAATCCGGATGCGCCCGATCCTGATGACGACGCTGGCGACCGTGGTGGGCCTGATGCCGATGGCGCTCAAGCTTGGCGCCGGCTCCGAGGCGTCGGCACCGCTCGCGCGCGCGGCCGCGGGCGGACTCGCGGTCTCGACATTGTTAACGCTGTTCCTCGTCCCCGCCCTCTACGAAATCTTCTACAGCCGACATCAGCAGGAGCCGAAATGAACAGGTTCATCGCGGGAACGATTGCACTTTGGATACTGATTGCGGCGGCAGGATGTTCGCATGCGCCGAACAACGCGGCGGACGTTTCGCGGCGAACCGTCGTGGTGGTTCGGCCACAGCGTGGCGAGATGACCCGCTCGATCACGCTGCCCGGAGATTTGGTCGGACTATATCAGTCGACTCTCTACGCGAAGGTGACTGGCTATTTGAAAAGTATCTCAGTTGATAAAGGCGACTGGGTAAAGGCAGGACAGGTGCTCGCCGTGATTGAGGTGCCTGAGCTCGAACAGAGACTCGCACGCGCCAGGGCCGACATGGAAGTTCAGCACCTCACCTATCAGCGGCTCGATCAAGTCTGGAAGAGCGACCCGCGGTTGGTCGCGCGCCAGGATGTCGATATCGCGCAGGGCAAGTACCTCGAAGCGAAGGCGCAGACCGACGAGCTCGAGGCGATGGCCTCGTACACGAGAATTGTCGCGCCGTTCGACGGTGTTGTCACCGGCCGTTTCGCCGACCCGGGCGCGCTGATCAAGGCCGGTGGCGAGCAGACGACCGCCTCTCCCGACCAGGGCTCGGCGCATCCGAGCGGCGGCACCTCGCCGGTTCTGAGCCTCGCGCTTATCGACACGATGCGTATCTACGTATACGTACCGCAGGATTCGGTCACGTCGATCAAGCGCGGCATGCCGGCGAAACTGACGCTGCAGGACCTCCCTGGACGTTCGTTCGACGGCGTCGTCACGCGCTATGCGAATTCGCTTGACCTTGGCACGCGCACGATGCTGACCGAGATCGATCTGAAAAACCCCGGCCATCAGCTGTACCCCGGCATGTACGCGAACGTCACGCTCGAACTCGAGCGGCATGCCGACGCGCTCAGCCTGCCCGAATCCGCTATCGGCGACGCGCAGGACGAGCGGTACGTGATGATCGCGCAGGACGGGAAGCTGCGAAAGCAGGATGTAACCGTCGGCATCAACAACGGCAAAAGTGCCGAAATAGCGAGCGGCCTCAGCGGCGGCGAAGATGTCGTGGCCAACCTGGATCCTTCAATCACTGCGGACGAAGTAGTCAATGTGGTGCAGCAGAAGACGCAGCCCGATGAACGCCCCAGTGTAGTTGCAGAAACCAAGTGAGTATTGGAGCGATACTATGCAGATACTGACCAGCCGAGCCACAATTGTATTTGCGGGTTGCCTACTGACTATAGCTACTTCGCGGCCGGTGGCGGCGCTTGAAAGTTTGACTCCCGGTGAGAAGCTCACTCTCGAGCGGGCGATCCAGCTGACTCTGCGCAACCACCCGCGCGGCCTAGAAATGAAATCCGAAGCCGTCGCCGCCAACGAGCGCGTAGGCGAGGCGCGCGCGGCGCTTCTGCCGCAGGTGTATAGCGCCGCCGAGTACCTGCGTTCGACCGACAATCCGATCGGCAACACAACCTATCTGAACCCGGGCTTCATTCCACGAATCACCGGCACGCTGCACGGCGCGCCGGCGAGCGCGGCGCAAAGCCTTTCGACTTCGACCACCAACAACTACCTGGGCGGCGTGGCGGTGCAGCAGTACCTTTTCGATTTCGGCCGCGTTCGCGGCCTGATCGAGCAGCGCGACGACGAGGCACAGGTCGCGTCGTTTCAATCGCAGGCAACGGAACTCGATCTCGTCTTCGAAGCGGCTCAACGTTACTTCGCGCTGCTCGCGGCCGGACAAAAGGTAAAGGTCTATCAGAAGGCAATCGAGCAACGCTCCGAGCAGCTTCACGCCGCACAGGTAAAGGCCAGCGCGAACCTGACTCCGCAGATCGACGTTCTTACCGCGCAGGCCGCGCTGACGCGTGCGCGGACCGACTTGCTCGAAGCTTCCGATCAACAAGACATCGCGCGCGTGGCGCTCAACAATGCGATGGCGATCGATCGCAACGCGCCCGACTATGAGCTTGCCGAGGTGCTGACCTATAAGCCGGTGTCAGGAAGCCTCGAGTCCTTCTTCTCTTCAGCAATCGCGCTGCGGCCGGACCTGCGCGCGCTAGAGGCGGAGGCCCGTGCGGCCGGTGCACAAATCAAGCAGGCCCGCAGCGACTACTATCCTTCGATGGGCGCGACGGCCGGTTACAGTGCGATGGGTACCGGGTTGCCTGCCGCGAACAATTTCAACGCGGGAATCGTGGTGATCTGGCCAATCTTCAACGGTTTCGCCACTGAGCATCAGGTGGACGAGGCGAAGGCGACACAGAACGCGATTCGCTACTCGATCGAAGACCTCGAGCAGCGCGTCTGGCTCGACGTGAAGAGTGCATACCTCGAGCTACAGACCTCGGTCGAACGAATCCATCAAGCGGAGGCGACGCTGGCCGCGTCTTCAGGACAGCTCGAGTTGGCCGACAAGCGTTACAACGCAGGCCTCGGCAACATCATCGAGCTCACTGACGCCGAGCGCTTCTATATCCAGGACGACTCTGCCTATGTTGATGCGCTCTACGGCTACTCGGTCGCAAAAGCAACGCTCGATCGAGTTACTGGCGCGTCGATGCAGCAGCTATCCACCAAGTGAGAAGTCACACACGGCCCTATACGTAAGGCTGAGCTACCGTGTAGGCCACCTGGCTGCCGTCAAAGTAAGGCTTGTAGTAGGTCGAGCCCGACACGTAGTAGGTCATGCCGTTTACCGTCGTCGAGTAGGCGCCATTGGGTAACGTGTACACGTTGGCTCCAATCGGTGCACCTACAATTTGATAACTGGAACCAACCTGCTGATAGAAGGTCCCGTTCGAATAGTAGAAAGTGGCGCCATAGGAATAGGTCGTCGTCGCACCTGGCGGCAGGTATGGAACCGTTGCGCCGATAGGAGGCGCCACTACAGTATAGGACCCTCCGCTGGACTCGACGAAATTGCCGTTCGAATAATAGTAAGGGGTGCCATTGTTGATGATGGTCGTAGATTGGGCCGGCGGTTGCGCCATGCTCGAACCGATTAGCATACCCGCAGCCAGGCCGCCGACGGCGCCGAGCGCAGCAGCGCCGGCAACGTCGCCTCCGCTATAGCCTCCGCCGCCATAGCAACAACCACCACCACCGTAGTAGGGATTACCGCCGTAGTAGTTGGTGTTGCCGACATTGTTGTTGATCGTGGCATCTTGCTTGTTCTGCAGCTGCTTTTGCGTCTGCTCGTTGTTCTCCTGAAGAGTATTGGCTTCGTTGTACTTAGCCTGCTGCTGGGCCATCTGATTTTGATTGTAGGTGTTGTAGTCCGACTGCTTGGTGGACGACGAAGTGTTCTGCCAGGTGCTCGACGAATGGTTCCATGACTGGCCGCCCGAGTAGCTGTCTGAATGACCGACATTGCCGCCGCCGAAGCCGTCGCCGCCAAAGCCTCCGCCGTGACCCCATCCGCCGCCACCGCCACCACCCCATCCACCGCCGCCGCCATGACCACCCCATCCGCCACCACCGCCAAATCCGCCGCCCCCACGGCCACCACCGCCGCCGCCCCATCTGGCTAAGCCGGGGTTAGCGGTTAGCAGAACTGATCCCGCAATCAGTACGGCGATTCGAAATCCGAGTCCGCGGCGAGTCGAAGGATTTGATTTCTTCATGGCTTCGTCTCCTTCACTTTCATTATGTCGATGCGCTTGGCGTCCTTCGGTAGGTCGGGTCGAAAGACGCTCGCCGGAATGCTCTGCGGAAATTTCCAGTCCGACAGAACCGCGACATACTGCGGCGAGCCGGGGGCGTTGCGGTAGTTGATTACAATTTTGCGCGGGAGATGCTTTCCCGTGCTTTGCAACCAAATCTGCCAATCGATGTTATTTTTGCTGAACGCCAGGTGATCGCAGTCCTCGCCGGCCGCATCGTTGACCCCGATGTACCCCGAGAAAACAATTCCCTTGCGAAACATCTCACACGGATGACTGTAGGCAAGGTCGGCGAGCGGGATTGACAGGTTGTCCGCTTCCAGCCGCTCCATCATTTCGTCGATTGAGGCCGGCACCTCCGTGCTCGCATAGACCATATGCGGTGGATCGAAAATCGTGACATTCGTTCCGTTGTACCAAATCTCTTTTCCACCCAGGTCGCTGTGAAACTCAACCGCCAACTGGTCGGGCCGCTGAACGGCGTAGTCCGCGGCCGCGGCGAATTGAAGCTTCACGTTCGATGGCAGCACTTTGTCGAAGGTTATCTCGGCATGAAATGTAAAAGCCTTGCTCGATGCCAGGTCTTCGCACGAGTGGTTCAGAAGCTGCTCCGTGCGAGGATCGATACTGGGCGGAAGTACCGCCGCGGGCGCCGACGAACTCGCGGAAGATGCCGCCCCGGCGGGTGCCGCGCTGTCGGCAGCCATTCCGGGAATCGAGGCCGCTAGTATCGTGGCCGCCGCGAAACACAGCGAGATAAATCCGTTTTTCATTCGTTGCCTCAGCTCCATCTCCGGCCGGGCCTCACCGCTCTGGAGGCGGCCAATCGCGATCCGTCTCTTCCCTAACGCGCGATCAACTATCGATCAATACCTGCAAATAAAATTGGACTTTGGTCCAATCATCGGTTGGAGAAATGTCGGTAGCAAGTCCGGCGAGCCGCGCGCGATGCTACACGTATCGTAGGAGCGAAGGTCACATCATGACTGCCGACTGAAGAACGGCGCCAGCATCTTTTGCAGAGCGGCGCTCAGGTCCTTGGCGTCGCGTACGCGATGCTCCGACGCTGCGCAAACCAGCGCTGCCTCGCTGATCGCGCCGGCGATGAGGTGGCCCAGCGCTTCGATCTCGCGAGCAGTGGCGCGCCGCGCCAGCGCAGCACCGACCGGCGTGTTCATCCCGCCGCCGAAGTAACGCGCGTCGATCGCGCGCCAATGTTCCCATCCAAGCACTTTCGGCCCGTCGATCAGCAGCACCTGGCGAAATTTATCGCCCGCGATCGAGGTGAGGTACTTGAGCGTGCCGCGCCGGATACTGTCGAGTAGGTCCTTGCCCGCCCGAACCGCCGGCGGCACGAGCGTGGCGAGCTCGGCAGTCATTTCTTCGAAGACCTGCGCAAAGATCAATTCCTTGGAAGCGAAGTGATGGTAGACGGCGCCCTTGGCGACATGCGCCAGCGCGGCAATCTCGTCGACACTGGTTTTCTCGAATCCGCGCGCAACGAACGACTTCCTGGCTGCATCGAGAATGGCCCGGATCGTTGTCGCCCGCCGTTCAGCCTGGGTGGTCATCGCTTTTTCCTTCGGCCGTTGACAAACCGACTCACGGTCGATAAATATGCTGCATACCGACCGTCAGTCTGTAATACTGGAGGTGCAAATGGAAGCGATCTCATCGACTCTCAGCTTCATGGGCGCGCTGCTGTTCATGCTCGGCCTGCTCACCGGATTCGGCATTCCCAAATTCCGCAGCCCCCGTATCGGCGTCTCCGCGCATCTCGACGCCATCGAGAGCGGCCTTGGACTTATCGCGTTTGGCCTGTTGCTGCTACATCTGAGAATTTCTGTCGGATGGGCGAGCCTGATCGGGCATACGATGTGGATCTCGTTGTACGTATTGTGGCTCGGCCTGCTGGCCGGGGCCGTTTTCGGCACCGGCAAATCCATTCCAATCGCCGGCGCCGGCCTGGTCGCAAAACCATGGCAGGAGAACGCCGCCGTGACGTTGATTTCCGCCGGCTCGCTTGGCTCCGTCCTCGCGATCGGCGCTCTCCTCGCGCTATGGCACTGGAGCGCTTAAAGTTCGCCGATTCGATTTCGTGCGAATGCCGCTCAATCCGGGAAATTTGGTGGGCCGCTCCGGGCTCGAACCGGAGACCCGCTGATTAAGAGTCAGCTGCTCTACCAACTGAGCTAGCGGCCCACCGTGAAGAACGTTTACGTAGCAGGATGTTTGGGGTGAGTGAAGGGATTTGAACCCTCGACCGCCGGAGCCACAATCCGATGCTCTGCCAACTGAGCTACACTCACCACTCGATCACTCAATCCATTTCGGCGCCTCGTGCCGGAAAAAGCCTCCGTGGCGCGCCAGAAGGGATTCGAACCCCTGACCCACGGCTTAGAAGGCCGTTGCTCTTTCCACCTGAGCTACTGGCGCGTATCGGGGCGAGCCGATTTGAACGGCCGACCCCCTGCTCCCAAGGCAGGTGCGCTACCAAGCTGCGCTACGCCCCGAGCCTTTAGGAAGTAACACACGGACGAGTGCCTCTCAACTGACGCTCGTGCGGGCGTAGGTTCTTTTCGTCGATCTGCTCACACTATTCACACAACCGGTTCGCGTCGTGTGCGATCCGGACCGGGATTCTTCGCTCCGCAGACAAAGAAGGACTCCGTTCTGAAGGACACAAGGACAGGGATACTTCGCTCCACTCTGAACGATACAGGAGAGTGCTCGCTCGTGTGTGTCGATTCGCCCGTGGCTTTTCTTTGTGTCATTCAGAGCCGCTGCGGCGAAGAATCCCGGGCGTCCTTTTTACGACGCGGCACTCACGAGATTTCGTTCCGCAGACTCCGCTCTGAATGACACAGCGATCGCAGTCAGTTTGCCGCAGTCGGCGCCACGCATCGGCTTCGGAT